>OJNX01001407.1_pt1 | contig 13084 bp, 8 predicted proteins | sample 1598021 | NCBI WGS metagenome assembly OJNX01 (sample SAMN01915227, study PRJEB22387) | human gut metagenome | isolation source: stool | host: Homo sapiens | place: USA | reverse complement strand
AGCGTTTGGGCGGCAGCCGTCGATCTTTTGCAAAGTTCGATAAACGAAACCGCCATGAACCTTTGGATAAAAACCATAACTCCGCTTAAATACGAATCGGATTATGCCGTTCTGAAAGTTGAGTCCGACTTTCAAAGAGACGTTATAATGACACGTTACAAGAGCCTTATAGTAAAGGCGCTTGAAGACGTTGTCGGATTTGAAATGAATATAAAAGTCATAACGGACGAGTCTTCATCGGAAGATACCGTTAAAAACGACCCTGTTTCTTCCGTTACGGAAAAAGCCGTTGCGGCAGCGGAAGACAAGAGCAGCGAATATACGTTTTCAAACTTTATAGTTGCGGAGTCAAACAAACACGCCTTTGCCGCCTGCAAAGCGGTTGCAAATCATCCTGCGGGCGCATATAACCCTCTATTCATATACGGAAATACAGGTCTCGGTAAAACTCACCTGCTGTTTGCAATTAAAAATGAAATAAACAAACTTCATCCGGAACTCAAAACGCTTTATGTAAAGAGCGAACATTTCATAAACGAACTTGTTGCTCTTACTTCACAGGGCAAAGCGCTTTCAGACAATGCAAACAGTCCGAAAAATATGATAGAGTTCAAGGAAAAATACAGAGGCGTTGACGTGCTGCTTGTTGACGACGTTCAGTTCATAGCAGGCAAAGACGCGACCCAAAACGAATTTTTCCATACATTCGACGCTCTTTACCAGGCAAACAAACAGATAATTCTTGTTTCGGACCGTCCGCCGAAAGATATGCTTTTACTTGACGAAAGACTTAAAAGCCGCTTCGAGCAGGGTCTGACAACGGATATTTATATGCCAGAATACGAACTGAAAGTTGCTTTTATAAGGCAAAAAGCACTCGTATACAATATAAAGATGACGGAAGAAGTTGTGGACTTCATAGCACAGCGCATCAAAAACAACATCCGACAACTTGAAGGCGTTATGAAAAAACTTATGGCATTCCAGGATATATCCGATATGCCGCCGAATATTGCCATTGCTCAAAGCGCAATAAAAGATATAACGCACGAGAATATGCCTGTTTCCGTTGTTGTGGACAAGGTTATTATAGAAGTTTCCACCGCTTACGACGTTTCTGTTGAAAGCATGAAAGGCAAGGGCAGAAAAAAGAACGTTGTTATGGCGCGTCAGATAGCGATGTACATTTTGAAGACCATTACGGATATGTCGCTTGACGAAATAGGCAAACAATTCGGCAATAAAGACCATTCCACCGTTTCCTATACAATAGACAAGATGGAAAAGATGCTTGAAACAAATACAACGCTGAACAACGAGATAAACGATATAATCAAAAAAATCAAATCTTATTGATTCAACACAATAATCAACGCGGTTTTCAAAGCACGCCTGCGTTATCAAAAAAGTTATAAAACGCTTTTTCAACAATCAACGGCGTTTAAACTTTTCAACATTGCCAAAAAAACGCTGTTTTGATAAGTTTTACTTTATCAACATATTTTTCATTTTCGTTTTTATTGACGTTCAGGTAAAAATATGAATTATAAACAGTTTCCGCAACCCCTATTATTACTAAAATAATTATTTTCTTTCTTTTTACTATAAGGAGGTCACCGCCTTGAATTTCAGTTGCGACAGAGATCTTATATTAGAAGCACTCAATACCGTCATAAAACCCGTTCCTCAAAAAGCGAGTATTCCCGTTCTTGAAGGAATATGTTTTGAGATAGAAGCGGACGGAACGTGCCGTCTGACAGGTTCCGACGTTGAGATGAGCATAGAAACGGTTATACATATCGATGCGGAAGAAAAAGGTTCTTTCGTTGTTCCCGCCAAAAAGTTTTTTGATATGATTTCAAAAATAGACAGCGGGAAAATTGACTTCACGCTTGATCCGAACAAGATGCTTCATATCGTAAGCGGAATGATAAAATTCGATATTTCAACGCAGGACGCCGAGTTTTATCCTCAGATGCCGCTCGTTGAGAAATCAAAATCTATTGTCATAAAACAGGAACTTCTTCTCAATATGATAAAGCAAACGCTTTTCTCCGTTTCGGAGTTTGAAGCAAAAGCAACGTTGAGAGGTCTTTATTTCTGTGTCGAAGACGGATTTCTGACAGTTGTCGGCTCCGACATGAGAAGAATGGCAATGAGAAAAGAAGAGTTTCTTAATACCAACGGCGAAGACTTTTCTTTCATAGTCCCGGCAAAAACCGCTGCGGAACTTTCTAAAATAATAACCGGTGACACCGACGTTATAATAGGCATAGCAAGCACTCATATAGTTTTTGGGTTTGACGAAACAAAAGTTACGTCGCGCCTGATAAGCGGAGAATACATAAAATATAAATCTTTGCTTAAACGCGAGTTCAAAAACGAAGTCATCGTAGGCTGCGACGATCTGAAAAAAGCGCTTGAACGCGCACTTATCGTCAATGATAAATCAAACAGTTGCATAAGAGTTAATTTTGAATACGATTCCATTGTTATTTATTGCCGCACTTCGGAGGGACACAGTCTGACAGATGAAATACCCTGCAAGAAGACAGGCGAAAATATGGAAATAGGTTTTAAGGGCAAATATCTGCTTGACGTCCTGAACGGCTGCGGAGACAAAGAAATAAAGATAAAAATAGATTCCGCAAGAACTCCCGCCTGCCTTGTTCCGACGGACGGAAGCGACAGATATATATATCTGATTTCCCCGATGAACATAAACAACGACTGATAATATGCACATCAAATCTTTATCGACCGAGAATTTCCGAAATCTTTATCCGCAGGAAATTGTATTTGACAGCGGCGTTAATATCTTTACCGGTATGAATGCGCAGGGCAAGACAAACATTATAGAGGCTTTGTGGCTTTATTCTTCCTGCAAATCGTTCAGAACAACGAACGAAAAAGATTTTATAAATCATGAAAAAGTATTTGCCGAAACGGATATACTTTTTGAAAAGGGCGGAAGAATACAGTCGGGACAAATGAAGTATCATACGGCAAAAAGACGGGAACTTTATCTTAACGAAATAAAAGTCAAACCGTCCGAAATGATAGGAAATTTTACTTCCGTTCTGTTTTTTCCCGAACATCTCGATCTTTTGAAAGCCGGTCCTGAGGGACGGCGAAAATTTGTTGACCTTGCGATTTGTCAGGTCAAACCTAAATATTACGCTTACTTATCGGAATATAACAAAACGCTTTTTCAGCGAAACAACGTTTTGAAAAGCGAGGACAAATCTGAACTTGAAACGATTGAAATATGGGACGTCAAACTTTCTAAACTCGGAGCGTTTATATATTTGACAAGGCGAAATTACATAGCATTGCTTGCCGGTTACGCAAAAACGGTCATAGATGAAATGAGCGGCGGCAAAGAAAAACTCGGTCTTTTTTATCAAAGCGAATGCGACGGCTGTGAAAAACTTGCGGAAGCGGAAGAACTTCTTATAGGAAAAATGCTTAACAGCCGCGAAAAAGACATTAAATACGGTTTTACAAATGTTGGCGTTCACCGTGACGACCTTGAAATAACGCTTAACGGTTTGAGCGCAAAATTTTTCGGTTCGCAGGGACAACAAAGAAGTTGCGTCATGGCTTTGAAAATGGCGGAAGCGGATATATTGAACAGCGTTTACAACGAATTTCCCGTTATGCTTTTCGATGATGTTTTTTCCGAACTTGACAGTTCGAGAAAATCTTTTATCGTCAGCCGCATAAAGGACAAGCAAGTTATAATAACCGCCTGCGAGGACCCGAGCGGAATGGGAGATGCAAGAATATTTTCCGTCAGCAACGGACGGGTGGAGTTGGTTTGATATGTATCTTCACATAGGTCTGAATTATCTTATAAAAACAAAATACATAGTAGGCATATTCGATATTGAGAACACTTCGGTTTCTCCCGCAACGAGAGCGATGTTCCGTTCGGAAGAAGAAAAAAAACGTGTGGTTTCCGTTACCACGGAACTTCCAAAATCGTATATAATCTACTGTGAAAAGGGAAAGACAACTCTGTTTTTGACCCAGTTTTCCGTATCGACCTTAAAAAAGAGGTTTACGCAAAACGGTGAAACGGAACTGAGATGAAAGGATAAATGGTATGTCTGAAAAAATCGAGAGGTACGACGAAAGTCAAATACAGGTTCTGGAAGGACTTGAAGCCGTCAGAAAGAGACCCGGTATGTATATCGGATCGACTTCCGTGCGCGGTCTTAACCACCTCGTGTATGAAATAGTTGACAACGCGATAGACGAAGCCCTTGCCGGTTACTGCAAAAATATAACCGTTACCATCAAAAAGGGAAATATCGTTGAAGTGACCGACGACGGACGAGGAATACCGACCGGAAAACACCCGAAAATGGGTATATCGACGCTTGAAGTCGTTTTCACCATTTTGCACGCGGGCGGTAAATTCGGCGGCGGCGGATATAAAGTGTCGGGAGGTCTTCACGGTGTGGGAGCGTCTGTTGTAAACGCTCTTTCGGAGTGGTTGACCGTTGACGTTTACGATTCAAGATCGCATAAACACGTTTTTCAGGAGTATAAACGCGGAAAAGCGGATGCTCCCGCAAAAGTGCTTGAAGATACGGATAAAACGGGAACAAAAGTTACTTTCTTCCCCGATGCCGAAATTTTTGAAACTCTTGAATTTGAATATGACACTCTGCTTAAAAGACTTCGCGAACAGGCGTTCCTTAATGCCGGTGTCCGCATAGTTTTCACCGATGAACGCGGAGAAGAACCCGTAGTAAACGATATGTGCTATGAGGGCGGTATCAAGAGTTTTGTAGAGTACATCAACGATAACAAAAAAGCAATTCATGACGTTATCTATGTTGCGAACGACAACGGAACGTATTCCGCCGAGATCGCAATGCAGTATACGACCAATTACGATGAAAACATACTTTCGTTCGCAAACGATATTCATACGGCGGAGGGCGGAACACACGAACAGGGTTTCAAAGCCGCTCTTACAAAAGTCGTTAATGAATATGCGAGAAAATATAAGTATCTTAAAGAAAAAGATTCCGACCTTTCGGGCGACGATGTACGCGAGGGATTGACTGCCGTTATTAGCGTCAAACTGACGGAGGCTCAGTTTGAGGGGCAGACCAAAACAAAACTCGGAAATTCCGAGATGCGCGGTTTTGTAAACAAACTCGTTTCCGAAAAACTTGCCGATTTCTTTGAGGAAAATCCGACGGTCGTTCGCGTTATCATGGAAAAAGCCATAAACGCACAGCGCGCAAGAGAAGCCGCAAGAAAGGCAAGAGAACAAACAAGAAGAAAATCAGGTCTCGATTCGGGACAGATGCCCGACAAACTCCGCGACTGCAACGAAAGAGACGCTTCGCTCACGGAACTTTACATCGTCGAGGGAGACTCGGCGGGCGGTTCCGCAACACAGGGCAGAGACTCACGTTTCCAGGCGATACTTCCCCTTTGGGGCAAAATGCTCAATGTTGAAAAAGCGAGAGCGGACAAGATATACGGCAACGACAAACTTTCGCCCGTTATAACGGCGCTCGGCGCGGGTATAGGCACGGAATTCAATATAGAAAAACTGCGTTACCATAAAATAGTTATCATGGCGGATGCCGATGTTGACGGAGCGCATATCAGAACGCTTCTTCTGACATTCTTCTTCCGTTTTATGAGGCCTCTTATAGAACAGGGCTATGTTTATTCGGCTGTTCCCCCGCTTTATAAACTTTCAAGGGGCAAGACCGTCCGCGTTGCATACAGCGATGAGGAAAGAGACCGTATAAGCGCGGAAATGCGTGAGGGTAACCCGAATGCGAAAATAGATATTTCGCGTTATAAAGGTCTCGGTGAGATGAACCCCGAGGAACTTTGGGAAACGACAATGGATCCCGAAAAGAGAACATTGAGAAGAATAGAACTCGAAGATGCGGTTGCCGCAGATAAGATTTTCAGTATTCTTATGGGCGAGGACGTTGAACCGAGAAAAGAATATATAGAATTGAACGCACGTTATGCGGTTAATCTGGACTTTTAAGGAGGTGACGGAAAATGGCAAAAAAGAGAAGCGATTATAAACCCGAGGATATTATGTTCCCCGATCAGATAATTACGTCTTCGGAACTCGTTCACGAAATGAAAACGAGTTATATCGAATACGCTATGTCCGTCATCGTCGGCAGAGCCCTGCCAGACGTTCGCGACGGTCTTAAACCCGTTCACAGAAGAATACTTTACGCAATGTATGAGGACGGTCTTACAAGGGATAAACCCTATCGTAAGTGCGCAACGGCAGTCGGCGACGTTCTCGGTCGTTATCACCCCCACGGAGACGCTTCCGTTTACGACGCGCTTGTGCGTTTGGCACAGGATTTCTCAATGCGTTATCCGCTTATCGACGGTCACGGAAACTTCGGTTCAATAGACGGCGACCCCCCGGCGGCTTACCGTTATACCGAGGCGAGAATGTCGAAAATAGCCGACGAAATGCTCCGCGATATCGAAAAAGATACAGTCGATTGGGTTCCGAACTTTGATGAGACGAGAAAAGAGCCCAAAGTTCTTCCGTCGCGTTTTCCGAACCTACTTGTCAACGGTTCTTCGGGTATCGCAGTCGGAATGGCTACCAACATTCCACCGCACAATTTAAAAGAAGTTATAAATGCGACGATATACGTTATCGACCACTCAGACGCAACGGTTGACGATCTGCTTCCGATAATTCCGGGTCCCGATTTCCCGACAAAGGGAATAATCATGGGAAGAAGCGGAATAAGAAGCGCCTATGAAACGGGTAAAGGTCACATAACCGTCCGCGCAAGAACAGAGTTTGAGGAATACGCGGGAGACAGAACGAGAATAGTCGTTCACGAACTTCCATATCAGGTCAACAAGCGTATGCTTATCGCCAATATGGCGCAGCAGTTCCACGATAAAAAGTTGGAAGACATCGTTGACATACGCGACGAGACCGACCGAACGGGTATGCGCATAGTTATCGAACTCAAACGCGGAGCAAATGCACAGGTCGTTTTGAACAAACTGTTCAATCAGACGCAGATGCAAACCACGTTTGCCATAACCATGCTTGCGCTTGTGGACAATCAGACACAGCCGAGAATACTTTCGCTTAAAAAGATTCTTGAAGAGTACATCGCGTTCCAAAAGGATATAATCACCCGCCGCACTCGTTTTGACCTGAAAAAGGCGATGGAACGCGCTCACCTGCTTGAAGGTTTGCTTATCGCGCAGGAGAATATCGACGAAGTTATAAAGATAATCCGCAATTCCTACGACAACGCAAAAGAAAACCTTATGGCGCGCTTCGGTCTTTCCGATATTCAGGCTTCCGCCATACTCGAAATGCGTTTGAAAGCGTTGCAGGGACTGGAAGAAGACAAACTCCGCGCGGAGTATAAGGAAATCGAAGAAAAGATTGCTTATTACAACCGCTTGCTTTCCGACGAGGGACTTCTCATTCAGGTTCTCAAAGACGAACTGACGCAGATAAGAGACAAATACGGCAACGACCGTCTGACGGAAATTTGCGAGTCCGAGGAAGATATAGACATCGAAGACCTTATCGAGGAAAAGAACTGCGTTTACACTCTTACGCATTGCGGCTACATAAAACGTCAGCCGGTTGACGCTTACGAAGCGCAGAACAGAGGCGGCAAGGGCAAGAAGTCGATGACGAAGAAAGAAGACGACTATGCTGAAACGCTTTTCGTTTCTTCAAGCCACAGTCTGCTTGTTTTCTTCACAAACGAGGGTCTTGCATATAAGATGAAAGGCTATCGCATACCCGAAGCGTCGAGAACTTCAAAGGGTATGAATATAGTCAACCTGCTTCAATTCAAGGATGCGGACGAAAAGGTTACGGCGATGATAGCCGTTCCGTCGCTTGACGAAGAGGGGCTTTACTTCAACATGATAACCAAGCGCGGCGTAACAAAGCGCTGCCCCGTTTCGGCATTCAAAAATATGCGTAAAAACGGCGGTCTTATCGCGCTTTCGCTTGATGACGGCGATGAACTTATAAGCGTTCATCTGACGGACGGAACAAAGAATATACTTGTTGCGACTTCCGAGGGTCAAGGCATACGTTATGACGAAAACGAGGTAACCGTTGTCGGAAGAACCGCAAGAGGTGTCCGAGCAATGAAAGTCGATCCGGACCATGAGGTTATCGGTTCGGTTGTTGTTGACGATACAAAGAATCTCTTGACAGTTACCGAGAACGGATACGGCAAACGCACAGAGTTTGACGAGTTCAACACGCAGCACAGAGGAGGTCTCGGCGTTATCTGCCACAAACTGACGGATAAAACGGGCGCACTCTGCGGTATAAAAGCGGTTGACGATACCGAGGACGTTATCGCGGTTGCGGCAAACGGAGTTCTTATAAGAACCGGAGTTGCAAGCATTTCGACTTACGGCAGATCGAGCCAGGGCGTTCGCGTGATGAATCTTGAAGAAGATAACAAGGTTATCGGAATAGTTGCGGTCGAAGCTGAACCCGAATCCGAAGAAACGGACGGGGAAGACGGTGAAAATACCGAGACTGCGGAAAATATTCCGCAAACCGAGACAGAACAGGAATACACGGAAGAATAAACCAAAACCGACGCGGCGGTATTTCCGACCGCCGCGCGACAATATATGAAAATACAGAAAAGGTGAGAATATGGACAACAAAGAAAAGACTATGGATAAAGTAGTCGCGCTTTGCAAAGGCAGAGGCTTTGTGTATCCCGGCTCGGAGATATACGGCGGTCTCGCAAACTCCTGGGACTACGGTCCTCTCGGCGTTGAACTGAAAAACAACGTCAAAAGAGCATGGTGGAAAAAATTCGTGCAGGAAAGCCCGTATAACGTCGGTCTTGACAGTGCAATACTTATGAACCCCGAAACATGGGTGGCGTCGGGACACCTCGGCGGATTTTCCGACCCGCTTATGGACTGCAAAGTCTGCAAGACCAGACACAGAGCGGATAAACTCATCGAGGATTACGTTGCGGAAAACGGACTTGACGATAACCCTGCGGGTTGGTCGGATGAGGAAATGCTTGCTTATATCAAAGAGCATCACATCACCTGCCCCTCCTGCGGCTCTTCCGATTTCACCGATATAAGAAAATTCAACCTGATGTTCAAAACGTTCCAGGGCGTTACCGAGGATTCTACCTCGACTCTGTATCTTCGTCCCGAAACCGCACAGGGCATTTTCGTAAACTTCAAAAACATTCAGAGAACAACGAGAAAAAAGATTCCGTTCGGCGTCGGTCAGATAGGCAAATCGTTCAGAAACGAGATAACTCCGGGTAACTTCATTTTCAGAATCAGAGAATTTGAGCAGATGGAACTCGAATTTTTCTGCAAACCGGGAACAGACCTCGAATGGTTCGATTATTGGCGTTCCTATTGCCGTGATTTCCTTTATTCGCTCGGCATAAAGAAAGAAAATCTTCGTCTTCGCGACCATGACGCGGAAGAACTTTGCTTCTATTCGAAAGCGACCACGGACTTTGAGTTCCTCTTCCCGTTCGGTTGGGGCGAACTTTGGGGCGTTGCGGACAGAACCGATTACGACCTGACGCAGCATTCCGAACACAGCGGTCAGCCTCTCGACTATTTCGACCCCGAAACAAACGAGAGATACACGCCTTACGTTATCGAGCCGTCGCTCGGTGCGGACAGAATGACGCTGGCTCTTCTCTGCGACGCTTATGACGAGGAAAACATTTCGAAAGACCCCGAAAAACCCGATGTAAGAACCGTTATGCACTTCCACCCCGCAATAGCACCCGTCAAAGCCGCTATTCTTCCCCTTTCGAAGAAACTCGGCGACAAGGCGATAGAGATTTACGGCGAACTTTCAAAGTATTTCAACGTCGAATACGACGATGCGGGTTCAGTCGGCAAACGTTATCGCCGTCAGGATGAGATAGGCACTCCGATGTGCATCACTTATGACTTCGATTCCGTTGAAGACAACTGCGTGACCGTCCGCGACAGAGATACGATGGAACAGGTTCGTATTCCCATAACCGACCTTAAATCGTACATCGAAAAGGCGATTGAATTTTAATTAAAGCGGATTAACATTTTATTAAGACCGTAGTTTTTGCGTATTTTTGAGGTATACTTACCGTAGAAAGACGTAAGACTGCGGTCTTTTTGCGCTTTTTCGGCGGAAAAAAGCCGAACCGCAAAACAGACCAAGCATTTCCGACCGTATGTCGGTTTTGACGGGAGCGGAAGAAAGGATGAAAAAATGAAACTCATATCCGTTGTTGTTCCGTGTTATAACGAACGCGAGGTTCTGCCCGCGATGTATGCGGAACTTGAAAACGTCCGAAAAAGGGATTTTGACGGGATCGCCGAATTTGAATATATATTTGCTGATGACGGGTCGTCCGACGGAACGACGGAATATATAAAAGAAATGAGGAAAAAAGATAAAAAGGTTCGATTTGTTTCTTTCTCCCGAAATTTCGGAAAAGAAGCGGCGATACTTGCGGGACTGCGCGCCGCAAAAGGAGATCTTGTTACGGTTATGGACGCCGACCTGCAAGACCCGCCGTCGCTGTTGAAGACAATGTTTGATTCCATTGAAAATGAAGGATACGAGCAGGTCGGAACACGTCGGGTGACAAGAAAAGGCGAACCGCCCGTGCGGTCTTTTTGCTCTCGCACGTTTTATAAAATGATAAATTCCTGCGCGGATTTTGAAATGACCGACGGCGCAAGGGATTATCGACTGATGACAAGAAAAGTTGTTGACGCAATACTTTCGCTGCCCGAAAAATGCAGATATTCCAAGGGAATTTTCAGTTATGTCGGCTTCAAAACAAAATGGATACCCTATAAAAACGTCGAACGCGCGGCAGGAAAAACAAAATGGTCGTTTTGCAAACTTTTCCGCTATGCCGTTGACGGTATGGTCGCGTTTTCGGACATTCTTTTGCGCCTTGCCGCGTTGGTCTGCGTGTTGTTTTTTATCGCTTTTCTGACCTTTGCTGTGCTTGCGGTCGTGTTGAAAAGTTCTGTTTTCGCAATCGTTTCGGTCGGATTTCTTATCGGCGGGACGGTGCTTTTGTGCCAAAGCGCAAACGGAAAATATATTGAGCAGATCTCACGCGAGGTCAGACAGCGCCCTGTATATATTGTCGCAGAAACCGAAAAGGACGGTGAAAAACAATGAGTTTTCCACACAGGAAGAGACCTTCGTTGATAACTTCGGCGCACATCGTATTGCTTGTCATCGGTACTGCGATTTTTACGCTTTTTGCTTTTAATAAAAATATTTGGTTCGATGAGGCGTATACGATAGGTCTTGTCAGACACGGTGTTGCCGATATTTTCAAATTACATATCTATGATGTTCACCCGTTTTTGTACTATTTTCTGCTTAAAATCTTTACGTTCGTTTTCGGTTCGTCGCTTCTTTCCATGCGCCTGTTTTCCGTTATCGGCGCGGTAATGCTTTCGCTTCTCGGGCTGACGCACATTCGGCGTGATTTCGGTGAAAAAGTCGGATTTTGGTTCTCTTTTTTCAGCGTTTTCTGCGCTTCGACTCTGTATTATGCGGAACAGATAAGAATGTATTCGTGGGCGACATTTTTTGTCGCGCTTGCAGGCATTTACGCATATCGTTTAGGTAAAAACGACGGTATAAAAAACTCAGCGCTTTTCGTTTTGTTTTCCGTTTGCGCGGCGTATACGCATTATTTTGCGCTTTTCGCTGTTGCGGCGGTAAACATTGTTCTGCTTGTGCATAAAATAAGACAGAAGCAACTTTTTCGTTGGTTCGCAACGGCGGCATCGCAGATAATTTTGTATATTCCGGGTGCGTTAATTTTCTTAAAACAGGCAACGGCGGGCGGCGCGTCATGGATAAAACTCTCATTCCCCGAAAATGTTTTTGATACGCTGGCATATCCGTTTTTGGGTGAAAAACTTATTGATATTCTCGGAAAGGGTTCCGTTGCGTATTATGCCGTCGGTTCGGCGCTTGTCGCGGTTTTTCTTGCTGCGGTGCTTTTGCTTTTCTTCCGGTGCCATTCGCTTCTTTGCGAAAAACCGTTTCGCTTCTCTGCGGAGATAATTTTCGGCGTAATTGCTTTTTCTGTGCTTGTTTCGCTTTTCAGACCTATATATTACGAACGTTACACCGTCGTTCTTTACGGATTTTTATTCTTTCTGTTTGCCCGTGCCGTAAGCGAAGCAAAGGCGTGGACGCGCATTGCCGCTGCGGTGCTGACTGTTGCCGTGTTTGCCGTTCAGGTGCACCGAATATCGACGAAATGTTTTGATGAGACAAGCGGAAAAGTCGAGACTTTGCTTGAAAATAAATTGCAAAGAGGCGATATTGTCGTCTCTTCTTCCATTGACATTTACTGCTTTTCGGTTTTTTCCGAGAACTGCGACTTTTATTTTTACAATAAGGGCGAATGGAACGTTGAGAACGCATATCGTGCGTTCGGCGACAATACAGTTGTAATAAGAGATCTCAATATTCCCGAGATTACTGAAAATGCGGAATCGGTCTGGGTATTAAACGACAAAAACGTTCGTGATTTTCTGTTCGCACACGGTTTTTGCGAAAAAGAAAGGGTTTCCGGGCGGTCGTCTTACAGAAAAGAAAAGTATACTTTCGTGCGTTTTGAAAAAGAGAATCCGGGAGGATAAGAAAATGAATATTATACTGTTTTTTTGAATTTTTATTGAACTGACTTGATTTTTGAAAAAGATATGTTATACTTAAAACAGAAAGTGAAAGAGATTTTCGTTTTCCGTTTAGGACAATGTCCGAAAAAAAATTGAAAATGCCAAACGATGTCTGCGGGAAACGGCCCACGCCACCGAAGGAGTAACACTCTCAGGTTTCCGAAAGGAACAAGACCGCAGATTGATGGCAATCTGGAGAATCTCGCTTCGAGCGGGTGCCGAAGGTGAAAGCGCAAAAGCGCGAATCTCTCAGGCAATAGGACAGAATCCCGAATGAAGCTGTATCGGTCTGTTTTTTTGCAGACCGATTTTTTTATTCCGATTTTGGAGTATGTCGGAGTAAAAGAGCGGGGCG
>OJNX01001403.1_pt1 | contig 13094 bp, 10 predicted proteins | sample 1598021 | NCBI WGS metagenome assembly OJNX01 (sample SAMN01915227, study PRJEB22387) | human gut metagenome | isolation source: stool | host: Homo sapiens | place: USA | reverse complement strand
TTTTGAACAGGTCACTTCCAGTTTTACCTCCGGAAGATTTATCTCCAGGATCCGGATCTCATGAATCGTGATTCTTCGTGCTTTCCGCTCTACTTCTTGGCCCTCTCTGGCAAGCTCATAAAGCTTTTTCCCGTTAACTTTGAGTGCCGAATACATCGGCGGAATCTGATCGTATTCTCCCTCAAAGCTGCGGATCACATTTTCCACTTTTTCATTGGTCAGCTCTTCTGTGCTATGTTTTTCCAGAACCTGACCGGAAGTATCCTGTGTATCCGTCACCTGACCGAGAAGAAGAACCGCCTGATAGGTTTTATCTTTATCTGTCAGCAGGTCACAAAGCTTTGTTGCTTTCCCAAAGCAGACCGGAAGTACTCCTTCGGCATCCGGATCAAGGGTTCCGGTATGCCCGATCTTTTTCTGCTTTACGATCCCACGCAGCTTTGCGACCACATCATGGGACGTATAGCCTTTTTCTTTATATACATTCAGTACGCCATGTATCATTCCGCTTCGCTCCCACTGTTAAACTGAAGTTCCAGTCTTCTTGCCAGATTGTTGATGATATCATGTGGTGTGGCAGTCATGGTGAATCCGGCTGCCCTTGCGTGTCCGCCGCCGCCAAAATAGCTTGCAACTACACTTACATCTATCTTTTCACTGGATCGCAGACTTACCTTAAAAGTTCCATGTTCAAGCTCATACATAAAAATTGCAACATCGATACCTTTTGTGAGTTTCAGCTGGCTTACGATTCCATCCAGATGTTTCGCTTTTACCTGGTAGAAATCCATCTCTTCTTTTGTAACGTAAGACACAATACATCTTCCGTCCATAAAAAGAAAGCTTTCCAACAATGCACGCCCCAGAATCTGGTTCTGTGCATAGGTCTTTTCATCAAAAGTCTCTGTAATTATTTTTGTAAAATCGATCCCTTTTTCCATCAGTGCTGCTGCTGCGCGCATGGTCGACGGATGGGTACAGGAATAACGGAACACACCGGTATCATGCACTATTCCTGTGTAAAGGCACTCGGCAGTCTCCACAGACATCTTCCCATAATCCAGCAGATCGTAGATCAGCTCACTTGTCGAGCTTGCATCTGGCATGATATAGTTCTGGTCTGCAAAACTCTGGTTGCTCACATGATGATCTACACAGAATCTTACTGTCGCTTTTTTGAAAAGGACTGCCGAAAATCCAAGTCTTCCCATATCCCCGCAATCCAGTGCGATAAACAGATCATAGGTTTTTTCTTCCGTCACTTCATGCCGGATCTTATCTGTATTTTTCATGAACTTCAGTGTATTCGGAAGCTCTTCCAGATAAACATCGATCTCTTTTTCAGGAAAATTCTCTCTGACATAGTTATACAATCCCATACAGGAACCTGCACAGTCCCCATCCGGGCGGACATGTCCGCCAAGTGCGATCGTCCCGGCTTTAGAAATTGCATCTAATAACATACTAATCATCCTCTTCCCGTAAATCTCTTGTTACATCATCAATTTTCTTTGACATCCGGACACCATATTCAATGGACTGATCCAATACGAACTTGATCTCCGGTGTGTTACGCATATTCAGTGTATGAGCAAGTTCGCGGCGGATATAGCCTTCTGCGCTCTGTAATCCCTTCAGGGTATCAGCCTGGGCTTTTTCATCGCCCAGGACACTGATATATGCTTTGCAGGTTTTAAGATCCGGAGCAACCTCTACCGCTACAACCGAAGTCATCGGTGCAACACGCGGATCCTTGATTCCTCCACGCAGAATAGTACTCAGTTCACGCTGTACCTCTGCGTTTACTCTTGTATTCTTAATGCTGTTTTTTCTCATTTTCTACCCTTCTTTATCTAGGAACTTCCACCATCTTGAATGCTTCTACCTGGTCTCCTTCTTTGACATCGTTGAAACGTTCAAATACGAAACCACATTCATATCCGGCTTTAACTTCCTTCACATCATCTTTGAAACGCTTTAATGAAGCAAGCTTTCCATCATAGATCACAACGCCGTCACGAACGATTCTTGCCTGGCAGTCACGTTCAAATGTACCGTCAAGGACATAAGATCCTGCAATTGTTCCGACTCCGGAAGCCTTGAATGTCTGACGTACTTCGGCATGGCCAAGTACCTTTTCTTCAAATACAGGCTCAAGCATACCCTTCATGGCTGCTTCAACGTCTTCGATCGCATTGTAGATGACACGGTACAGTCTCACATCAACGCCTTCACGTTCTGCCGTTTCCTTTGCAGTTGCGTCCGGACGTACATTGAATCCGATAATGATCGCATTGGATGCTGCTGCAAGCGTAACGTCAGATTCATTGATCGCACCAACACCACCATGGATGATCTTGACAACGACTTCTTCATTGGAAAGTTTGACAAGGCTCTGCTTGATCGCTTCTACAGATCCCTGTACGTCTGCTTTTACAACGATTCCAAGTTCTTTTAAGTTGCCTTCCTGGATCTGGTTGAACAGATCATCCAGAGACATCTTGGACTTGGTTTCTTCCAGTTTCTTGATCTTGTTCTGACTGATGAATGTCTCTGCAAAGCTTCTTGCATCTTTATCATTCTTGCAGCCAACAAATACTTCACCTGCATTCGGCACATCATTAAGACCGAGGATCTCAACCGGCATAGAAGGACCTGCTTCTTTTACACGGCGCCCCTGGTCATCCATCATGGCACGTACTTTACCATATGCAGAACCTGCTGCGATCGGATCTCCGACACGGAGTGTACCCTTCTGTACAAGAACGGTTGCAACCGGTCCTTTTCCTTTGTCAAGCTCAGCCTCAATTACAAGACCTCTTGCGCGGCGGTTCGGATTTGCTTTCAGTTCCATCACTTCTGCGGTAAGAAGAACCATTTCCAGAAGCTCTTTGATTCCTTCTCCTGTATGAGCAGATACCGGTACACAGATGGTGCTTCCGCCCCAGTCTTCCGGAATCAGTTCATATTCGGTCAGTTCCTGTTTTACACGGTCGATATTGGCACTTGGCTTGTCAATCTTGTTGATCGCAACTACGATCTCGATCCCTGCTGCCTTTGCATGGTTGATCGCTTCTACAGTCTGCGGCATGACACCGTCATCTGCTGCAACAACCAGGATTGCAATATCGGTAGAATTTGCACCACGCATACGCATTGCTGTAAATGCTTCATGTCCCGGTGTATCGAGGAAGGTGATTTTCTCACCGTTGATTTCCACAACTGAAGCACCGATATGCTGTGTGATTCCACCTGCTTCTCCTGCGATGACATGAGTATCACGGATCTTGTCAAGAAGAGAGGTTTTACCGTGGTCAACGTGTCCCATAACGCAGACTACCGGCGGACGTTTCTTCATTTTCTTTTCGTCTTCTTCGTCTTCTTTCAGAAGTTCTTCGATCACATCGACTACTTCTTCTTTTTCACAGAGCACATCGAATTCCAGAGCGATTTCTTCAGCTGTCTCGTAATCAATTTCCTGGTTGACTGTTACAATCTTGCCCTGCATGAAGAGTTTCTTAACGATTACGGATGGCTGGATCTTCATTGCATCTGCAAGTTCCTGGATTGTAAGTACTTCCGGAATTGTGATCTGCTTGATCTGCTCCTCCACAACCTCTTTCTTCGGCTGTGGTTTTACCATTTTCGGCTGAGCGTTATTGTTTTTGCCCTTTTTGCCTTTCTGCAGTCTGTCTTCGTTCTCTTCATTTCTGTTATATTCTTTCTTCTTGTGCGCATCTTTTGGTTTGTTGCGGCTTGGTTTCTGTTCTGCGATTGCAGGTGCCGGAATAGACGGGCTGGATTTTCTTCTGTCGTCACGGCGTCCGCCATCACGCATCTCTCTTCCGTCTCTGTTATCACGGTTATCTCGATTATCTCTTCTGTCTCCGCGGTTCTGGAATCCGCCATCTCTTCTTCCATCACCCGGGCGTCCCTGTCTCTGATCCTGACCGTTTCTTTGTCCGTTTGGATTTCTGCGCTGTCTGTTATCACGGTTTTCTCCCTGCGGACGATCCTGTCTGTTTCCGTTCTGCGGACGTCCCTGGCCATTTCCCTGAGGGCGTCCCTGGCTGTTACCATTCTGTGGACGTTCCTGTCTGTTTCCATTGCCCTGTGGGCGTCCCTGACCATTTCCATTACCTTGCGGGCGCTGTCCGTTTCGACTGCCCTGCGGGCGTCCCTGACCATTACGGCCTCTTCCGCCGCCCTGTGAGTTCTGCGGTCTGAAAACCTGAACGATATTTTTCTTCTTCGGGGTATCTTCAGAAGTTTTTTCACTTTTTACTGCATCAATCTGTTCATCTGAAAGTGTACTCATATGACTTGCCACCTCAATTCCTTTATCTTTTAATATAGAGAGTATTTCTTTGTTTGTCTTATTCATCTGTTCTGCCAGTTCATATACTCTTAATTTTGCCATAAATCTACCTCCTGTATACAGTTCCTATTATCCTTCTTCCATATCCAGATGTTTTCTGATTCCTTTTGCAAACCCTGCATCTGTTACTGCAAGCGAAGCGCGGAACTCTTTTCCCATCGCATGGCCCAGGGTATCTTTATCTTCAAAAAAGTATATTGGCACTTTATAAAAATCACACATGTTCTGAAATTTCTTTTTTGTATTGTCCGATGCGTCGTCTGCCACAATCACCAGATGCGCGCGTCCTTCCTTGACTTCTTTTTCTGTCATGAATTCCCCGCTCTTTGTCTTGCCGGCTTTGGTCGCCAGACTGATCATCGATAATGCTCTATTTATGTTCAAGCTGCTCCAGCTCCTTTTCCAGATTTTCGTATATCTCTTTTGGTATCGCTTGTTTGAAAGAACGTTCCAGTCCTTTATTCTTTATTGCTTCCTGCAAACATTTTCCGGAAAAGCACAGATATGCCCCGCGCCCGTTCTTACGTCCGGTTGCGTCCAGAATGAATTCGCCTTCTGCTGTTTTCAGAACACGCAGCATTTCTTTTTTATTCTTCATTTCCTGACATCCCACGCATTTACGCATCGGGATCTTTTTGGTCGTACTCAAATAATCACCTCTGTCTATTCTTCATACAGATCAAGATCATCTGCTACTTCTTCCTCTGATTCTTCATCAGCAGAATATTCTTTGTCTGAATACTCTTCCTCCTGATAATCATCTTCATAATTCTCAGCCATATTCATATAATCTGCCGGAAGTTCGCCAGACTCGATCGCCTGTGTTTCGTTCTTGATATCGATCTTATATCCGGTCAGTCTTGCTGCAAGACGTGCATTCTGACCTTCTTTACCGATTGCAAGTGAAAGCTGGTAATCCGGTACAATTACACTTGCTGTTCTCTCATCCGGATCAGCCATTACAGAAATAACCTTCGCCGGGCTGAGTGCATTCTCGATCAGGATTGCCGGGTTATCACTCCAGTTGATAATATCAATCTTTTCACCGCGGAGTTCATTTACAACGGCTCCGACTCTGGCACCGTTCATACCAACGCATGCTCCAACCGGATCTACATCCGGGTCGTTAGACCATACTGCGATCTTGGTACGGGAACCTGCTTCTCTTGCGATGCTCTTGATCTCTACAATACCATCACGCACCTCGGTTACTTCCGCCTCAAAAAGACGCTTAACCAGTTCCGGATGTGTTCTTGATACAAGGATCTTTGGTCCTTTTGTCGTGTTCTTCACCTCTACAACGTAAAGTTTGATACGCTCTGTCGGCTCGAATTTCTCACCTTTTACCTGCTCATTCTCAGTAAGGATCGCATCTGCTTTTCCAAGGTTTACACTGACATTCTTGCCAATATATCTCTGAACCACACCTGTCACGATATCTTTTTCTTTTTCAAAGTACTGATCATATACAACTTTTCTTTCTTCTTCACGGATCTTCTGAAGAATCAGGTTCTTTGCATTCTGTGTTGCGATACGTCCGAAAGATTTGGACTCAACCGGGATCTGTACGATGTCGCCGATCTCATAAGAAGGATCGATCATCTTCGCATCTGCAAGACTGATCTGTTCTACTTTGTCCTCTACTTCTTCTACAACGGTCTTCTCCTGGATCAGAGTGTAATCGCATGTCTCCTTATCCATAATTACTTTGATATTGTCTGCTTTTCCGAAATGATTCTTACATGCATTGATCAGTGAATTCTCAATGGCATCCATCAGAGTATCTCTGCTGATATCTTTTTCCTCTTCAAGAATTGTAAGTGCTTCTAATAATTCGGTATTCATTTCCTTCTTCCTCCTGTCACTAGAAATCGAACGCCAGACGGATCAGTGCGATGTCTGCTTTATCAAATGTCATCGTCTCGCCGTCTTCATATTCAATGGTAACTGTATCTTTATCATAATCTTTTAAGATTCCAATAAACTCTTTCTGTCTGTCGATTGCCCGGTAAGTACGAACCTCTACTTCTTCTCCCAGGCTTCTTGCAAAGTCTTTTTCTTTCTTCAGCGGTCTGCCAAGTCCTGGCGAACTCACTTCCAGAATATACGCTTCATCGATAAAATCCTTCTCATCCAGAATGTCTGAAAGTTCCCGGCTTACAACCTCACAGTCATCGACCATAATTCCTCCCGGCTTATCAATATAAGCACGCAGGTACCAGTTTCCGCCCTCTTTTACATATTCTACATCCCAGAGATCAAATCCATGCTTTTCCACGATTGGGTTCAGAATCTCTTCTGTTTTCTGTTCATATACTTCTTTTTTTGACAATCTGCAACTTCCTTTCTTAATCAGGCTCCAAAAATCTGTCCGATTTTGGTTATATGACTGGCAAAAAGAAGAGTGAACTTTCGTCCACTCTTCTGCCAGATTTCTTATGTAACTGCATACAGTATAGCACTACTTTTCCTGAAATGCAAGGATTTTTAAAATATATGCCTGATTCTCTTTGTAAAGACGCTTTCCGTCGTTCTCCTTCAGCCATTTTACAACCTGGATATCTGCTGCCCAGTCATCTGCCCAGACTTCATCACCTTCGCCACGCGCCGCCGCTTTTTCTGCGATGTATCCCGCCGGGTCTTCCGTAAGATCTTTCAGTACTTCATATGCTTTTTCGTTCTTATCATCCAGATCCTGTATCAAAACAACGGTTTCTGTATCCGGTGTCTTTCCATCGAGCGCCTGCAGCTGTTCATTATATTTTTCCAGATTCTCCAGGCTGTCCTTCGCATCCTCCAGACATTCTGTCAGGATTTCGATCTCCGTTTTTCCAGTACCACCCTTTGCAACCGGGCGGATAGATATTTCTGAATCAGCAGTCGTCTTTTTCAGCTCTGTCCGAATCCTTTCCTCATCGTGATCCATTCTTCCGATATCATATCCAAAGTAAAAACCGCCAATTCCAATCACAACAAGAAGAACGATTGCAAAAATTCTTTTTCCGGATTTTTTCTTTTTCATCTTCCGTCCTTCTTATCCTAATATCGTACCTGCTATAATTCCAAGGATCATTCCGCCGATCCCGGTTCCCGCAAGCGCCGCAAGATATAAGAGTACCTTCACCGCTTTGGATTTCTCCTTTTTCACCTTTGGAAGTGCCGGACCAGGCTCCGGTGTTCGCCTCTCCTGCGTCTGTTCCGGTGTCTCCTGCCGCGGCATTCTTTCGATTTCTTCTTGTGTCGGATAGGCAAACGGCATCACACCTGCTTCAAGAGCTGAAAATAATTTTCCATCGATCCACTGAAAATACTGCCAGATCGCCGCATCAAACATCCGGTGGGTGTCCAGAAAATGATACCAGGATTCCACAAAGGTTTTTGTTCGGAAATATTCTCTATACGCCGGTTCCTCCAGAATATCCTTCCAGTGATACAGCTTATTCCGTTCCTTTTCATTCAAATACAGACTGATGCACTGCTCCATGATTTTCCGGACCTCACGGTCATCCGCGCCTTGTCGCTCAGAAGCATCCGCCATATTCTGGAACTGACGGGTCCAGTCACTTTCCCACGCTTCTGAGTCGTCCTTCGGTTGCTCAGGAGGTTCTACTGACTGTGCAGCACTCTCCTCTGACTTCTCATCTTTCTCCCGAGAATTTTCCATGCGATCTTCTCCGGATTCTTCTTCCATCCGCCGCGGCTCTTCCGGCATCTGTGGCTCTTCCCCTCTTCCCGCATTGCGCTCCGCCCACGCAAGCGCCTCTTCATAGGCATCGTGGATCCTCCGGAATTCCTCCGGGTGTTCTTCCGGGTGGAACTCCCGGGACTTCGCCGCATACGCCCGCTTTATCGTTTTCTTTTCCGTTGTTGGTTCAATCCCAAGTACCGTAAAACAGTTCATCACTGCTGCCTCCTCCACTCATCATACAGATAAGCTTCTATCTTGACCGGCACCGATCTCTTCGGTGTATTCTCCACAATATCCAGAAGCTCACTTGTCCTTGTATACGCCTTCTCGATCGTCCGCAAATCCTGTGCATTTAATGCAACTGAAAAATCTGCCAGGATCTTGTCCAGATATTTTCGGATTTCTCCGGTGTTTTCTTCGTAAAGACGGTCGCCTCTTTCCAGCAGAAGCCGGTTCTTTTCCTGCTCTCTCGGATGGATCTTAATCTTCTGCAGCTCTTTTCTTCTTTCCTCAATCTGCTCTGGTGTCAGATGGATATTTTTGTTGACGATCACCTTACTGAAATGCTCCTTGGTGCTCACCACGGTCACATCCACTTCCAGAATTCCGTTAATGTCATAGGTAAATCGGACATCCACCGCTTCCCTCTGATCCTCTCTTCTTGCCAGCGGCACCGGCACACGGATCCGTCCGAGCTCCAGATTCTGGTCTGCATAGCGGTGCTCGCCCTGTAAAATCGTGATATCACAGTATTCCTGGAACTGATGTACCGTCCAGTATCGCTCCACCCGGCTGATCGGAAGTACCGAATTCCGCTCAATGATCGGAGACATGATCGCCGGTCCCTTGGTATCTCCATGAATGATCTCGGTTCCAAGTGTAAACGGACAAATGTCTGTAAGAAGTACATCCCGCACTGCCTGCTGCCGCTCCTTGATTCCGGCATACATTCCGGCGCCGACCGCAACCGCAACATCCGGATCGATCTCACACCGCGGTCTTTTGCCGCTCAAAAACTGCAGATAATTCTGCACGATCTTCATCTTACCGGATCCACCGATCATAATGATCTCGTCAATATCCTCCCATCCATAACCACTGTCGTTCATCGCCCGTTTCAGCGGAATCCCAATTCCTTCCAGCAGCTTTGCAGACACCTCCAGAAGTCCTTTCGCATCCAGTTTCATCTGGTAAATCTGTCCGCCGATCACAACCTCCATCTCGCCCTCCGGCGCATCAGTCAGTGTACGTTTCAGCTTCTCACTCTCCCGGATCAGGCTGGCTCTTTCTTCATTAGTGATCTTTCCTTCATCAATCCGATTGACACTTAGGAATTTTTCCGCAATTGCACGGTTCACATCATCCCCACCGAGATGATTGTCTCCGGCAACTGCCACAATCTCGATCACACTGTCAAATGCATCTACGATCGAGATATCCAGAGTTCCTCCGCCAAAATCAAACACCAGAAAGGTCTGATCCTCCTTAGTCTTTCCAAAGCGATAGGCAAGTGCTGCCGCCGACGGCTCATTGACCAGACGCTCCACAGTAAGTCCGGCAAGCTCTCCTGCCATCTTCGTCGCATTTCTCTGAAAATCATTAAAATACGCCGGAACACTGATGACTGCCTCTTCAACCGGCTCACCCAGGTATTTTTCCGCATCTTCTTTCAGCTGCCGCAGGACCATGGACGACAGATCTGCCGCTGTAAACCGCCTGTTTCCAAGCATAAATGTCTTCTCCGCCCCCATAAAACGCTTGAAACTTGCCACTGTACTTTCCGGATGGGAGATCAGACGCTCTTTCGCCGTTCTCCCTACCAGCATCTCACCGTCCTCATCAATTCCTACTACCGACGGTGTTAAATATTCTCCCAGATTATTTGGAATCAACGTGCATTTATCATCCTGCCACACGCTTACCAGACTGTTTGTTGTTCCAAGATCAATTCCTACCGTTGCCATATGACCGACCTACTTTCTCATTCGTGTTCCTGTTCCATCTCTTTTCGCCCGTTTCAAACGGTTCAGTGTCACTTCTTTTTCATGGAAGATCACCTTGCTCTCCGTTCCTTCTTCAAACAGATATACCGCTTCCACGCTGTCATTTTTCTGTAATTTCATACCGCGCACACCAACTGCACCCTTTTTCTTCTCCGAAACTTCTTCCGCCGGGAAACGGAGCACAAATCCATTCTCCGTCATCAGAACTACATCCTGCACATCCCGGATCGGCCGGATACTTACCAGTGCATCTTCATCCTGCAGTTTCGTTGCCGCGATTGTCCGCTTAGTTACCTGAAATTCACTTCCTGCCACCTTTTTGATCATTCCCTGCTTCGTGACAAACAGAAATTTTGAGAAAAAGAGTTCTCTGTCATCACACAGATATACGATTTCTTCTTTTGTACTGTCAAAATTACTTACATTGTCGATTGGAAATCCTTTGTCCCTGAATTTTCCATAAGGGAGATCCATCACTTTGATCTGATGCATCTTGCCATCCGATGTAAAAAGACACAACTTGCCGGTATTCATACAGCGCAGAATATACTTATTCTCCTTATCTGCCGCTTCCCGGTTACGTTCATAGACGGATCCATCCACCGTCTTTGCATAACCAAAGCGGTCCATCAGAAGGACAACCTCCTGCTCCTGTACTTTATTTTCCTCAAACACAGCTTCTTCTGCATTCTCGATCTTCGTTTTACGCTTCACGGCATATTCTTTTTTCAGCGCGTCCAGATCATCAATGATCACCTGCGCCATAGAATCATAATTATTCAGAATATCCTCATATTTTGCAATATTTGCAAGCGTTGTCTCATGCTCCTTCATCAGCGCCTCGATTTCCAGACCGATCAGCTTGTACAGACGCATCTCCAGAATTGCCTGTGCCTGCCGGTCGGTAAACCGGAGCATGGATGCCATCTTCTCAGATCTTTTCGACTTAAACTTGATCTTCTCTGTCGAACCTGTTGTCAGACATTCTTTTGCATCCCTGATGGACGAGCTTCCACGCAGGATCTCAATGATCAGGTCGATCACGTCACACGCCTTGATCAGACCCTCCTGGATTTCTTTTTTATCCTGCTCTTTTTTCAGCAGCGTCTTGTATTTTCTGGTTGCAAGTTCAAACTGGAAATCTACATGATGTTCGATGATACGTTTGAGTCCCAGTACTTCCGGTCTGCCATCGGCTACCGCAAGCATATTGACACCAAAGGTATCCTCCAGTCTGGTCTTTTTATAAAGCATGTTGATCAGATTGTCCACATCTGCATCACGCTTCACTTCAATTACAATACGGATTCCTTCCTTGGAAGACTGATTGGAAATATCTACGATGTCACTGGTCTTCTTTGTCTCCACCAGATTGCAGACATCGTTCAGAAATTTACCGATTCCGGCTCCGATCATGGTGTACGGGATTTCGGAAATGACGATCTTCTTCCGTCCGCCTTTTATCTCTTCCACATCTACTTTTCCACGAATCTTGATTTTTCCGGTTCCAGTCTCATAAATTTCTGCCAGATCATCTTTATTGACGACAATCCCGCCTGTCGGGAAATCCGGTCCTTTGATGTACTTCATCAGCTGTTTTGTCGTGATGTCATTGTTCTTCATGTATGCCTTAACCGCATCCACAATCTCGCCCAGGTTATGTGTCGGAATACTGGTTGCCATACCAACTGCGATTCCTTCCGCACCGTTCAGCAGAAGGTTCGGAATTCTTACCGGAAGAACTGCCGGTTCTTTTTCTGTCTCATCAAAATTCGGTACAAAATCAATGATATCTTTGTCCAGATCGGCAAGATATGCCTCCTGTGTGATTTTCGCCAGTCTTGCTTCAGTATAACGCATGGCTGCAGCCCCGTCTCCTTCAATGGAGCCGAAGTTTCCATGACCATCTACCAGGATCATTCCTTTTTTGAATTCCTGTGCCATAACAACCAACGCTTCATAGATCGATCTGTCTCCATGTGGATGATATTTACCCATGGTATCCCCGACAATACGCGCGCATTTACGGTATGGTCTGTCATAACGGATTCCCAGCTCATACATGTCATAGAGTGTTCTTCTCTGTACCGGTTTCAAACCATCCCTGACATCCGGGAGGGCTCTGGAAATGATAACACTCATGGCATAGTCAATATATGATTTTTTCATCAGATCCGAATATTCCGTCCGGATGATCTGTGACTCTTCCATTTTCTCTTACCTCTTCTAGTTTATGTTTTCTGATGCACAGACTTTCCCCTTTTGAAAATCCATGCCTTTCCGATCTGTTTTTAAATATCCAGTTCTGCCTCTGTCGCATTTTCATAAATAAATGCGCGGCGCGGCGGAACTTCTGTTCCCATCAGCATCTCTGTTACACCGGATGCCATACGTGCATCCTCGATCTCGATCCGTTTCATCATTCGAGTTTCCGGGTTGAGGGTTGTCTCCCAGAGCTGCTCTGCATCCATTTCACCCAGACCTTTGTATCGCTGCAGGGTAAAGTCGGAATGTGTCTTTCTATATCTCTCCAGTGCCTTATCATCGTAAAGGTACTCTTCTTCTCCCTTTTTCGGCATTGCCTTATAAAGCGGCGGCATTGCCACGTAGACATGACCTTCGTATATCAGTTCCGGCATAAACCGGTAGAATAAGGTCAGCAACAGTGTGGAAATATGCGCTCCATCCACATCCGCATCCGCCATGATGATAATCTTGTCATACCGCAGCTTTGTGATATCAAAGTCATTACCGTATCCCTCTGAAAATCCACATCCGAATGCATTGATCATGGTCTTGATCTCGGCATTTGCCAGAACCTTATCGATGCTTGCTTTTTCCACGTTCAGGATCTTTCCACGGATCGGCAGGATTGCCTGATACATTCTGTCGCGGGCAGTCTTTGCGCTTCCTCCCGCAGAATCTCCCTCAACAATGAAGATTTCACATTTGGATGCATCCCTGCTCTCACAGTTTGCAAGCTTTCCGTTACTGTCAAAAGAATATTTCTGCCTGGTCAGAAGAT
>OJNX01001390.1_pt1 | contig 13177 bp, 15 predicted proteins | sample 1598021 | NCBI WGS metagenome assembly OJNX01 (sample SAMN01915227, study PRJEB22387) | human gut metagenome | isolation source: stool | host: Homo sapiens | place: USA | reverse complement strand
CGGAGCTGCAGGAGGTCGTGGACACGCTGCGGGAGAGTGTGCTGAAAAACCGCTTCGCGATGGAGCGTTTCTGCTATGAACACGGCGGGAAAATCAGCGGCGGCTGGACACAGAACTACGGTTACATTGTGGAAACGGAGCATTACCGCTACTGCCTGCGCTGCAATCCGTCTCCTGGAGATTATAACTGCTACTGTACGGCCTATGATCTGGATGTCCAGCGGCAGAACATGGCGCAGGAAGAAACATCCCACATGGAAATGGGCGGCATGGTATGAGTTGGAATGGAGGTCGTGCCAGAGGGCTTCCAGTTTTCTATGGCAGCTGCGCAGATTTCCGTTGACTTGTGGGCGATCCTGTGGTAGTTGTGTTGTGTACCGGCACAGGACGGAAAAATAAAAACTGGAGGTACAAAATGAAAAAACTGCAAATCATAGCGGGTATGCTAAGCGTACTGCTCCTTGTAGGCTGCGGCGGGACCGGAGTATCCGCAAAAACCGCAGGAGAAGATCCACCGCAAACAACATCTGCCGATGTTTCCAGAGCCGCAGCGGCGCAAAATGGAAACGAAAACCCTTCGGAGGTCGTAACACAAGATGAGGCAGAACGCCCCGGCCCTGTCGATGCGGAGCCGTCGGGAGAAAAGAAAACCAATTCCTCTGCCGGAGAAGCGAAGCCTGCGGCGGAAGTTCCTCCGGTGCAAGTGCTGCCTGCCGAGACTGTGCCGCCTGAAACTCCGCCCACAGGATCCGCCCCCTCTGAACCCGTGACGGATGAGGCAGCTCCACAGCCGGAGGAGAAAGCCTTTGCCATGGACTACTGGCTGGCCTACGCCAAGGACTATGCCGTGAGCATCGGGCTGGTGCTGGATCCTGCGGCAGCCGGCACATGGGACACTCCCATCCGGTGCAGCAGCAAGACGGAAGATGTTTTGGCCGCCTATATCCGGGATGATCTGACGTACTATAAGGATCAGGAAGGCTGCACCGCCGTCTGGATCTGGGCAGAACAGATCGGAGACGGACAGTACGAACTGTTCATCGGTCGCGGATAACGGCAGCCATATTAGAGAAAAGGCTCTCATGGAGGGCCTTTTTCTTATGTAAAAATTTAGGAGAATAGGAGGTCTATTTTGAAACGAATCATCAAGTGCGGGACGGCTTTTCTACTGGCGTTGGTGCTGTGCCTATGCCTGCTGCCTACAACAGCCTTCGCCGCATCCAAACAGGTGTATATCTGGAATTTTCCCCTGTCAGATGATACCTTGAAGTCCAGCGGTAACTGGGGCCACGGTGTACTGAATTTGCGGTTTGGCTACCGGGTAGGGGCTTCCAGCTACACGCAGTTCCGGTGTCTGGACTCCTGGCAGGGCGAGGTAGCTTACTGCATCGAACCCGGCGCACCGCAGAAAAACTACGATTCCATCACAGACCACGACGATACCTGGTGGGATCACCTGAGCCTGCCTGACGGGCATCCCCTTACGCCCCGTGAGGTGCAGCGGCAGATCGGCCGCATTATGAGCTACGGCTATCACGGCACCATTGGCGGCGGCTGGTGGGCAGATGTAGAGAGTACAGCGGAGAAGATGGCCTGGGCCTATGCCACGCAGGTCCTCATTTGGGAGGTGGTGGCCGGTGAGCGGGACAGCAGCTTCCACCATATTGATGTGAAATCTATGGGCTATGACGAGGCCTTGGAGCGGGTGGATGCAACCCACCCCCTGCGGAGCAAGATCCTCAGCTACTATGATTCCATTGTGGATTCTGTGCAGACCCATAGTAGGCGCCCCAGCTTCTGCGCATCTACTGCCACCAATGCAGAGACGCTGGAACTGACTTGGGACGGCAGCAAGTTTACCGGCAGCATCACCGACACCAACGGGATGCTGGGAAAGTATAGTTTCAGCTGTGAGGACGCCAACCTGACTTTCAGCAAGAGCGGAGATGTGCTGACCATCTCAGCGGAAAAGCCTATCTCGGATGCCGTTACCATTACCGCCGCCAAAGAGGGCACCACCAGCGCCGGTATGGTGGTATGGGGCGATGGCGTGTGGGGCGAACCTACCGGTATTCAGGATGTGGTTACCTACTCTGCCAGCGTCCGTGACCCGGTAACGGCTTACCTGAAAATCAAGACTGCTGACATCCCCGGCAGGATCACGGTGAAGAAGGTGGATGCCGAGGGTGATCCTCTGTCCGGGATCCGGTTTCTGCTGGAATCCTCTGCGGATCAGGTGAACTGGCAGGAGGTGAGCGCGGCGGAAACAGGTGCGGACGGGGCGGTTTGCTGGGAAAACCTGACAGCAGACGGCAGCACCTACTACCGGGTGACAGAGGTGCAGACGGCGGAGGGAATGACGCTGCTGACGGAGCCGCTGTTCGTGGGAACGCTGGACGCAGGCAGCCATGATATCACCATTACCGCCTGCAACAATGCGGGCTTTGCACTGCCCTTTACGGGCGGTACAGGCTTCACGATTTATATTCTGTTTGCAGCACTCATGCTCTGCATGGGTGTTTATTTTTGCAAAAAATCCACGACGAAAAAGGAGAACTGAACCATGAAGAAAACGAAACGACTTTGGGCGCTGCTTCTGGCCATGGTCATGGCCTTGGGGCTTATCAGCACAGCGTTCGCAGCGCCGACCATTGACTCCGGACGGAAAGCGTCCCTTTCCCTTTATAAGTACGACATCACGGCGGCCAGCGAGGACGGGGCGTGGAATACGGCGTCCTATGTCAGCACCGGTGTGCAGGACGATGCCGTTACCGACAAGCTGGCGCAGTACGCTATTCAGGGCGTGGAGTTCACCTATCTGCGGGTAGCTGACATCGCCATGAACAATGAACTGGTGGACGGGCAGCGTCAGGTAGGTGTGCTGTACGGCTTTGCCGAGGGTACCGTGCTCCAGGCCATCGGCCTGACCGCCGCAGATGCACACAAGAGCGAAAACGGCACCCGCTACTATACCGCCGACAAGCTGAACAAGGCCATGAGCGATGCACTGACCGCCAACGCCACCACCGTCAAAAATGCGCTGGAAGCTGCTGCCCGAAATGGCGGCAAGGCCATGCCCGAGACGGATGAAAACGGACACAGCAAGGTCAGCGGACTGGAGCAGGGGCTCTATCTGGTGGTGGAGACCCGTGTACCGGAGAATGTCACCAGCACTTGCAATCCGTTCTTTGTCTCTCTGCCTATGACCACCATCGACGGCAAAGGCTGGAACTATGATGTGACCGTGTACCCCAAGAACCAAACCGGCAGCCCGGACCTCGAAAAGACCGTCCGGGAGGATAAAAACAGCACAGGCAAGAACGGCGGCACGGGGGATATTGCGGACGGCTATGCACATACTGCCACCGCTTCCGTGGGCGATGTGGTGGACTATCAGATCATCAGCACACTGCCCACCATTACCTCCAAGGCTACCAGTTTGACTACTTATACCTTTGTGGACATGCTGCGTGAGGGGATTCGCTACAACAGAAGCGATGTGATCATTGAGTTCTTCCGGGATGCCGGATGCACAGATCAGATTACGGCATGGGACGAGGATTCCGGCAAGTTCGCCGTCAGCTATGATGACGCCGCCAACGCCATGACCATTGGTATGACAGAGACCGGGCTGGCGGACATCAATGAATCCGCAAGTGTCTACACCGATAGCGTGAAGCGTGGTTACAGCGACTGTACTATGCGGATCACCTATACGGCGACCCTTACCGCCGGCGCACAGCTGGGTGATACCGACAACCCCAACGAGGTGGTGCTGACCTGGAAGCGCACCAATACCGGTTACTTTGATACGCTCCAGGACTGCTGCCATGTGTATACCTACGGCGTGGATGTGCTGAAGCAGTTTTCGGACGGCAAGGGCGACCTGACGAATGTCAGCTTCTTGCTGCACAACGACACAGACGATGTGTATATCATTGCCGAGCAGAGGAATGGCATGTACTACGTCAAGGGCTTTACCGACAAGAAGGCCGATGCAACCACTCTTGTTCCGAATGACAGCGGTCATATCATCGTGAACGGTCTGGAGGACGACACCTATACGCTGACAGAGATCGCCACCGACAAGGGCTATGTGCTGCTGAAGGACGGCGTGGAGATCGTCATTGCTGCCGCAGAGAGTGAGAATGCCTGCGAGACCTGCGGCGCAAAGCTCCTGACTGCCAGCGGTACCGTCAACGGCGAACCTGCGAACATGGAGAGCGGCAATGCCATCGTGCCGCTGACGGTCATCAACAACCCCGGCTTTGACCTGCCTAAGACAGGCGGTTACGGCACCTGGATGTTCACCGTGGGCGGCTGTATGCTGCTGGGCGTGGCGGCGTTTATTGTGGTCCGGGGCCGGAAGCACAATAGGAACGACCAGTGAAGTGGCGACTGCTGGCGGTAGCCTGTGTGCTTCTGGCGCTGGGATTGCTGCTCTACCCGCTTATGGGTGAACTGGTAAGTGAAAAGTATCACTCGGATGTGGAGGCGGTGTACACCGCCGCTATTGCGGACACTGACAATGCGGAGCTGGCCGAGCAGCGTCGGGCGGCGGAGGTGTATAACGCCATGCTGCGAGGCGAGGCGGCGGTCAGTACGGGAGGGGCTTCTGCTCCTCCCGTGCTCTATGCGGGGCAGCTCACCGTGGGCGGGGCCATGTGTACTATCGACATCCCGAAGATCGGCGTGTATCTCCCGGTGCGGCACGGCACGGGGGCGGAAACACTGGAGCGGGCCGTGGGACATGTGATGGGCACTTCGTTGCCTGTGGGCGGGGCAGGCACCCATGCGGTGCTGTCGGCCCACAGCGGGATGGCCAGTGCAAAGCTGTTTTCGGATATTGACCAGCTTGCGGAGGGCGACACTTTTTACATCCATGTGCTGGGTGAGGTGCTGGCCTACGAGGTGGACCGGATCGCCACGGTACTGCCTTCGGACACATCGCTGCTGCAAATCGAGGAGGACAAGGACCTGGTGACTCTGGTGACCTGTACGCCCTTTGGGGTGAACACCCACCGGCTGCTGGTGCGGGGACATCGGGTGGCGTATGTGGCAGAGCTGGTGGTAGAAAATGGGAAAACTCCGAAGGCTGCGTCTTCGTGGACGCAGCACTATCTCACGGGCTTGGGCATCGGCCTTGGTGTGTTGGCTGCGGCTGGTGGGGTCTGCTTCTTTGCAAGGAGGCGACGCCGTGGGTAAAAAAGCTGCTTTGTTGGCGGTGGCGCTGGCCGTGGCGGGGCTTTGTATTCTGCTGTGGCCGGTGGTTTCCGGGCATAGGCTGCAAGCGGACATGAGCGCGGCGGCACAGGGCTTTTTGGAGGAGGCGAGACAGTCATATCCCGAGTTGCTGGCAGACTTGCAGGAATATAACCAGCGCATTTATGCAGAGCGGCAGGCGGGACTGGCCGACGCTTTGGCCTGTGAGGAGCCTGCTGTATTGCTGAGAGACTACGGCGTGGAGGACGAGATCATAGGCGTGCTGGAGATACCCACGCTGGAGCTGGTCATGCCGGTCTACTTAGGCGCGTCGGATTCGCACCTTGCCGCAGGGGCGGCGGTGCTGGGGAATACTTCGGCGCCCATTGGCGGCGTAAATACCGACTGCGTTATTGCCGGGCATAGAGGATGGTATGGCGCGGATTATTTTCGGCACATAGACCGCTTGCAGGCGGGCGATATGGTAACGATTACGAATCTATGGGAAACACTCACCTATGCCGTGGTTGATATGAAGATCATCCAGCCGGACCAGGTGGACAAAATTAAAATCCAGCCGGGGCGTGACCTGCTGACGCTCATCACCTGCCATCCCTACGCCAGCGGAGGACGGCAACGGCTGGTGGTGTATTGCGAAAGAAGGAAGTGATGCATTATAGAGCCTATTGGCAAGGCCACATTTGTCGGGGACGATGACATCCTCTATTACGATGCAGAGTCGTTTCTGGACTGCATCCGGGAGGAGCTGCCCTATCGGGATACCACCGGGTTTCGCTACGAAGTCCTGACAGACGACCCTACCGTCTGCAAGGCGGCAGATAATATTTTGCTGGATTTCTTCAGTGAGGATGATCCATATACGCTATCTGAATATACACAGAAAATAGGAGGGATCTAAAAATGTTTACATCCGAAAAAATGGTGAAATTCCTGCGGGAAAAATACCCACCCGGCACCCGCATTCGGCTGGTTTCCATGGAGGACCCCTATGCGCCGGTAGCACCCGGCACAGAGGGTACGCTTGTGTGCGTAGATGACGCAGGGCAATTTCAGATGAAATGGGACAACGGGCGGGCTCTGGCCCTTATCCCCGGCGAGGACAGCTTCACTGTCCTGCCGCCCGAACGCAGCGTGCTGAAGTTGTATATGCCGCTGACTGCCGAACTCTACGAGCCGGATGAGTGGGGCGATATGCCGGAGGAGGCGGAACGGCTCACCGGCGGCGAATTGGCATCGTATGAGGACAAGATCCGCAGCGCCTTATTCAAAAACCGCATGCAGGAGGAACAGGTCAGAGGCATCATGTACTGGTACAGAAAACCGGACAGCGTCAACGACAAGGTACATTCCGTTGTCTTCGATGTGGAGCAGCGGCACGGCAGGCTGTGGGGCGTGGCGGAGTGTCAGATCAGCGGCGAACTGTCGGCTGAAGAGCTGGCTGCGCTGAAGAAGTACATCTCCGGCCAAGCCTCGGATGGCTGGGGCGAAGGCTTCGAGCAGCGGGAGATCGCACTGGACGGTGGCCGGGAACTGTATGTCCACCTGTGGCAGGATGAAGACTGGAGCATCCGGACGGAACAGGAGCGGTTCGAGCCTTACCGGGACAAGCTGCCTCAGCTGTGCTTTACCCTGCTGCCGGGTACGGGGCAGCTCATCTGCGTGAAGCGTGGGGAGATCGGGTACTATCCCAGCGACTGGTCTACGCCGGACGCACAGGAGAACCGCCGCATTGCGGACGAGCAAAACCGGAAGCTGGGGGTGACGCCCGCTCAGGAGGAAGCTATGAAGATCGGCAGTATGTGCGGCTGGGATGTCCCCGGCGCAGACCCGGATCACTGCGTGGACATCGTGCAGCGGAGAGGAGGTATGGAGCTTGGGTAAAAAGGTATTTTCCATATATATGGGCAATCCGGATTGCAGTAATCACGCAGAGCTGGATCTGCCCGCTACGCCGTGGGAACTGATAGATGCACTGGATAAGCTGCGGCTGGAGGATGGGCGGGAACCCTATTGGCAGGTGGAGGACATTGGCCGGTACGGATTTCTTGCACCGCTCCTTGATGACAGCGACCTGTATCAGTTCAATGCACTGGCGGAGCAGCTGAGTACATTCGACCATGTAGAGGACATCGCTTTTGAGGGACTGGTGCAGATGGAGGTCGACAAGCTGTGCCAAACCAATGGCGGTGAACTGACCCTCCAGCGATTGCTGGATCTGGCGTACAGCGTGGATTGCTGTCATGTGGTGCCGGGGATCCGGGACGATGCGGCATTGGGTCGGTTCTATGTGGAGAACGAGTTCCTGCCGGAACTGGAACAAGTACCGGAGAGTGTGCTGGAGCTGTTGGACTATGCCAAGATCGGTGAAAAAATGCGCCGGGACGAACACGGCGCTATGACCCCGAACGGCTATGTAGTACGGGAAGCCGAGCTGCGGCAGGCTCCGCCCAACTTGGGCAGGCCGCCACGAAAGCCGCCGTATATGATCCATTTCCTCTGTGTCAGTGATGTCCGTACCGTAAAGTTGTACCTGCCCGCAAAGCAGGCGGAGTTGGACGCCGTGCTGGACTGTCTGGAGGTGGATAGCTGGCAGGAGGTGCAGCTGGAGGAATGCGACACCGCCATGCCGGAGATGTGGGCCTTCGTAGATATGGCTCACACCAGCATGGAGCAGGTCAATCAATTTGCGCAGTGTCTCGAAATACTGGATGCAAATGGGAAATTGGCGGCGTTCAAGGCAGTGGCCAGTCAGCTGGATATTTACAAGCTGGAGGATGCCATGGCGCTGGCAGAGCACCTGAGTGAATACGCCTTCGAGCCAAGTATCCACTCGTTGGAAGATCGGGCACGGGAGGAACTCGCCCTTATGGCAGATGGGCCAGAGCTTGACCTGCTCATCCGAAATTTGAATCTCACCGCCTACGGCGCAGACCTGATGTACAGAGATAGGGGCATCCTCAGCGACTACGGCTATGTCCATCGTCCGGATGGACAGCCTATACATCTGCCGCAGCAGGGCATGGATATAACCATGCAGTAAACTGAATCAACAATGGGGCCGCTTACCGAAAAGGGACAGCGGTCCCACTTTTTGCACCCTTTTCGGTGAGCGGTACCCGGAAAGGAGTGCAAGAATGACGAAGGAGACCATCTCCCGGTATCTGGAGAACGGATGCAAGGGACATAAGAATGTAGTCAGCAGCCGGGAACTGGAGCGGGCGCTGGGCATCAGCGGAAACGAGCTTCGCAGGCACATCAACCGCCTGCGGCGAGGCACTGTGCCGATCGCAGCAGATCAGCGGGGGTATTACTATGCGGAGACGGCGGCAGAGGTCTATGCCACCATCCGAAGCCTTGAGAAAATGCGCAGCGGGTTAGACGCCGCCATCTCCGGACTGGAGCGGGCGCTGGAGAAATTCGGTGAGTAGGCAGATGACGAAGCTCATGCCGTGGGTAGGCGGCAAGGCCCAGCTCATGTGGGCCATCCAAATGCTGCTGCCTACCCACTACAAGACACTGGTGGATGTGTTTGGCGGCAGCGGCATTATCACCATGAATACTTCCGTCCCCAGCGGGTGTCTGCAGATCTACAACGACCTGAACCACGATTTATATAACCTGCTCTTCTGCGCCAAGGAGCGTCCGCTGGAGCTGGTCAGGGAGCTGGGCTTTCTCCCTATCAACGCCCACGATGAATTTGATGTATTGCAGCGTCAGCTGCAGGGCGAGGACTTCACCATGGAGTACATGGAACGGCAGTTGGATCTGACGGAGGTGTTTTTTGAACCACCCCAGGCGGAGGTCGTGCGGCAGCTGCTTTTGGAGCGTGGCAGTTTAGGCAATGTGCGCCGTGCCGCAGCATTTTATAAGCTGCAGCGCTACAGCTACAATGGCAGCGGAGACAGCTATGGCGTAGGCTCCTGCGATATACGGCGGTTTTTCCGGGATCTGTGGGAGTGCTCTCATCGGCTGAAGGATGCGGTACTGGAAAACAAGGATTTCGAGAGCATCATCACCGCCCGAAACGACCCGCAGACCGTGGTCTACTGTGACCCACCCTACTATGAGGCGGAATGCTATACGGTGGAGTTTCCCCGCAGCGACCACCAGCGGCTCCACGATGTGCTGATAAAGCATGAGGGATTCGCTATGGTGTCCTATAACAACTGCCCGTACATACGGAAGCTGTATGATGATTTCTTCATCTACGAGGTGGAGCGCCCCAACAGCCAGTCCAAGAAGAAAAACAACAAGTACCGTGAGTACATCATGACCAACTACGATCCCCGTACCTTTGCGCCGCAGATGTCCTTCTTCGGCGACTATGACAGCCGGGGTAAATCGTGCAGGCTGGTGCATACACCGCAGCAGCCCTTAAAAGTATAGGAGGATTTTCGCATGAACAATGAAATGAAATTTGAAAAGAACGGCCTGCTCATTCCCAACGGTGCGCTGGAGGAACTGGGCTTGGTGGGCATCTCCCTGTCTGCATGGCTGGGACAGGACCACATTCTGCTCATGCCGCAGGAAATGACAGCACTGCAGCTGCTGCACGCACTGGAGGGCTTATCTCGGGCCTCCGTAGAACTGCTGGGTGTGCTGCAGGAGGCGTGCAGGATGCCCTGTGCAGCCGACTGCGAAAAAGACATGGAGGATGTGCCGCAGGTACCGGACAGCATCCGCCCCCTGCTCATGCTGAGTGGATGCTGCCCGTCTGCACTGGCGCAGCTTTTGGAGGAAGGAGACATTGTCTATGCTGCCGAGTGAGGCACTGTACCCCTACACGGCCAAAGAGGCTCGGGAGCGGGGCGAGTTGGAGCTGTGGCGGGCTAACTTCCGCACCAACTGTGCCTGCGCCGGGGCCATAGAGCTGGCCATCCACAAGGGCTTTGATGGGATGCATCTCAGCACTGACTGCGCCAAAAGCGTTATCGACCAGTATGGCTACAAACGGGTGGGCTTTGTGCTGGCCAACACTTTGCAGGAGCAGTCCTATGATGGCCGCTACCATGAGACCAATAAGCAGTGGAGCCGCTCCGTCTTCGTCCCCGAAGATGGAGGACACAGGCATACCTTCCTCATAAACAGCCATCCCGCCGTGCTGGACGGATTCGTCAGCGAATACCGGGCAGAGCTGGCAAAGCTGCACCTGTTTGGCGCAGAACACTGTGAATCCAATTCCGGAGAGCAGGACTTCACCGGCAGGGTGCTGATCCTGTCGCCGGACACGCTGCGGGAATCCTACTGGCAGCCGGAGAATCAGCTGTGGCTGGCCCTGAGCGGCTTTGGCTGTCAGCCCCACGCCCGTGGCCGCTCGGTACTCTGCACCTGTTTGGGAGACGGCGAGACCACGAGGTGGAACCGCTCCGAGTTCGTAGGCATTATCCGTGACGAGTGCATCCCTGACTGGGCAGCGGAAAAATTGGCCGAGCTGCGGCGTGGGATACATGAAATGACACTGTAAGGAGGACGCAAAATGAAAACTGCAAAGCGTATCATGCTCATGCTGAGCATCACGGCGCTGCTGTGCTGCCTGCTGTCTGTGGCGGCTTTTGCCGCAGGCAGCGGCGATGTGGCGGGCGCAGTGGAGAGCACCTGGACGGCAGCGTCCAATCAGATCAAGTCGGTGGTCAACAAGGTGGTTTTTCCCGCTATCGACATGATCCTGGCTATTTTCTTTTTCGTGAAGCTGGGGACGGCGTATTTTGACTATCGGAAAACAGGGCAATTTGAATGGACGGCTCCGGCCATTCTGTTTGCATGCCTGGTCTTTACGCTGACGGCGCCGCTGTATATTTGGGGGATCATCGGGGTATAACGGCGCAAGTCAATATTCCTCTTGCATAATAGCAGTTTAATGGTATAATATAGTTATAAAACTGCTATGTAAGGAGAGCGAATATGTATATCAAGCCAAGTGCCGCCATTCGGCAAAACTATAATGATATTGCGGAGCTGTGTAAGACGACCGGCGAACCCGTTTATCTGACCAAAAACGGCGAGGGCGATCTGGTAGTCATGGACATCGAGGCGTTTACCCATCGGGAAAAGATGCTGAAGCTGCGGGAAGAATTGCTTGCCGTGGAGGAAGATCGCCTGCACGGCGCTGTGGATCATTCCGTAGATGAGGTGGCCGCCATGATGGAGGTGGCGATCCAGGAGGTACGCCATGCCGGAGCATGAATCGTATCGAGTAGTCGTCTCGAAGCGGGCCGCCCAGCAGTTGGTGGAGCATGCGGCATTTGCCGCAAGGCTGGATGAAAAATTGGCGCACAAACTGGTTTCCGATTTTCGTCAGGCGGCAGTCTCTTTGGAACGATTTCCGTTTCGCAATCCTGTGCTGCGTTCCGAGGTTTTTACGGTCGAGAAGTATCGCAAGCTCATCTTTGACAAATACCACATTTTGCTGTATCAAGTAAAAGATCAGGTGGTCTATGTGGAGTATGTGATCGATGGGCGGCAGGATTATCAATGGCTGCTCACTCCGTGAAAGGCCAAGGGCGTTGGAAACAAAATGAAACTGTGACCAAAAAAACGAATATAGACAGAAGCACTCTGCTGGATCAGTAGAGTGCTTTTTACATTCTGGGAGGTGATTCATTGTTCATATGGGACTTTGTAGCGGACAAAATACTGGGGCAGATCGTGGACTGGTTTTACAGTCAGGTGGTGGGCTTTCTTGGGAACTTCTTTTCCGAGATGGGCAGCATGGGCGCAGAGCTCTTCGAGATGAACTGGGTGCAGAGCGTGGTGCTGTTTTTCTCCTATTTGGGCTGGGCCCTGTTTGCCACGGGACTGGTGGTGGCTGTGTTTGAATGCGGCATCGAGTATTCCGCTGGGCGGGGCAATGTGAAAGAGACGGCGCTGAATGTCCTTAAGGGCTTTCTGGCCGTCTCTCTTTTTACCCAGGTGCCGGTGCGGCTCTATTCTTTGGCAATTTCTTTGCAGGGCACCTTGACGGCGGGCATCACCGGCTTTGGGTCCACCAGCATCGGGGATGTGGCAAAGGCGGCGCTGGCAGATCTTGAAAACCTGGAAAGCCTAACGGAGTCCACCTATCCCCTGCGGGGCTTTGGGCGGGAGACCAGCGGGCTCATGGTTCTTTTCTGCCTTATCCTCATGGCCTACGCGGTCATTAAGGTGTTTTTCAGCAATCTGAAGCGCGGCGGTATTTTGCTGATTCAAATTGCCGTGGGGAGCCTGTATATGTTCTCTGTGCCCAGGGGGTATGGAGACGGATTCGTCCAGTGGTGCAAGCAGGTCATCGGCCTGTGCCTCACGGCGTTCTTGCAGGCCACCATCCTTGTGGCCGGGCTGATGGTATTCAAAGATCACGCCCTGCTGGGCTTGGGACTCATGCTCTCTGCCGGGGAAATTCCCCGTATTGCCGGGGCCTTTGGGCTGGACACCACCACGAAGGCCAATCTTACCTCGGCGGTTTACACAGCTCAGAGCGCCGTCAATATTGCCCGGACGGTGGCGGCCAAATGAGGTGCATTACTATGGGCAGCCTGTTTGACGGCATTGGCGGCTTTCCGCTGGCGGCTATACACAACGGTGTCATCCCCCTATGGGCCAGTGAGATCGAGCCTTTCCCCATTCGAGTCACGCAGCAGCGGCTGCCGGGGATGCTGCATTATGGAGATATTACGAAGCTGAACGGGGCCATGCTGCCGCCGGTGGATATCATCTGCGGCGGCAGCCCGTGTCAGGATCTGTCCGTAGCCGGAGCCAGGGCCGGGCTGGCCGGAGAGCGCTCCGGCCTCTTCACGGAACAGACCCGCATCGTAAAGGAGATGAGAGATGCAGACAGATCACGAGGCCGGGCAGGTATCCATATTCGGCCCCGATTTATGGTATGGGAAAATGTTCCTTATGCACTTCAACACATAAGGAACATTATGAACAGAAATCAATTATGTATAGCACCTCCATAAAAAGCAGTGAAACAGAG
>OJNX01001386.1_pt1 | contig 13188 bp, 8 predicted proteins | sample 1598021 | NCBI WGS metagenome assembly OJNX01 (sample SAMN01915227, study PRJEB22387) | human gut metagenome | isolation source: stool | host: Homo sapiens | place: USA | reverse complement strand
ACAATCGTTGAAATCATGGGACGTGACGCAGGATGGCTCACTGCCGCTTCCGCTCTCGCACGTAATGAGTACAATACAGCGCCTCAGTTCATCTATCTGCCTGAGGTGGATTTCGACAAGGACAAATTTGTTGCCGATATAAAAGAAGCCCTTACGCGCACTAACAATGTGATAGTTGCCGTATCCGAAGGAATACATGACGCAGACGGCTCATACATTACATCATCAAAGGCCGCATGTGACCAGTTCGGACACCAGCAGCTAAGCGGTGCCGGAAAAGCTCTTGAGTTCATCGTAAATGAAAACATCGGTGTCAAGGTGCGCTCTGTAGAGGTAAATGTGCTCCAGCGCTGTGCCTCACATCTTGCATCATTAACCGATATCGAGGAATCTTTTGCTCAGGGTAAAAAGGGTGTCACTATTGCAGCAGAGGGTGTGACCGCATCAATGGTATGCTTGAAGCGCATCTCAAATGATCCTTATCAGGTAGAATACACATATTCTGCCATCAAGGATATCGCAAACGAGGCCAAGTCTGTGCCAAGAGAGTGGATCAATGATGCTGGCAATGATGTGAAGCCTGAGCTTATCGAATACTTAAAGCCACTTATTCAGGGAGAAACCGCTGTAGCCTACAAGAATGGTCTGCCTGACTATATGGATGTGTCACATCTTCACAAATGTAACTGATTTTAGCTGCCGCCTACACCCCGATGTAGGCAGCAACAGCATATCTCCAAGGAGGTCGATTTACATGAAGAAAAAAGTGCTTATAACCTGTGCCGTTATACTTGGTGTGCTTTTGGCTGTTTATCTTGGCTTTGCCTTTTATTTTAGCAGCCACTATCTGTTCAACACAAAGATTAACTCTGTAAAATACGCAGGGAAAACCGCAAAAGAGGCAATAGAAAAAAATACAGCCCTAAGCCGCGACTACCTGCTCACAATCACTGATAGAAAAGGCAACAGCTTCTCACTTAAGGGACCTGATTTTTCCTATGAATATGTCTCAAACGGTGACGAGGAGCAAATCCTAAAAAGCCAGAATGCTTTTACATGGCCTGTCAGTCTCTTCAAAGCTCAAAACTATACTCTAAAGGGTTCGTCCAAATATGACGATGCCGCTTTGGCGGAAAAGCTCAAGGCTCTTGATATTTTCAGTGATGACTACATTGAGAATCCGGAGGATGCCCACATCGAGATAAAAGACGGCAAATACAATGTGATTGAAGAGAAAAATGGCTGCAAACCGATATATGACAGCATCCTTGCCGAGGTAAAGGACGCCCTGGACAATGAGCTTCCAAAGCTTAGCTTAAGTGATGACTGTTATGAAGCTCCAAAAATCACAAAGGAAAGCGATACAATCAAAAATGAAAAAGAAGCCCTCGACAAATACACTGCTTCAACCGTCACTTACAAAATTGAAGGTGCCGACGAGAAGCTTGACTCAGCCAAAATCCTTGATATGCTAAGCATCTCAGATGACGGCAGCGTGAGCATAGATGATGCCAAGGTCACTAAATATGTCCAGCAGCTTGCTTCCAAATACAACACCTTCGGCCGCAAACGCTCATTCAAGACATCGTCCGGTGACACTATTGAAATAGGTGGTGGAGACTACGGATGGGTAGTCAGCAAGAAAAATGAGAAAGCCAAACTTCTTTCCGATTTAGAGGGAGGCAAGCCAGTGGAAAGAGAGCCCGTTTACGAGCAGACAGCACTCTACCGAGGCGCTGACGACATAGGTAATACATACATAGAGATTGACTACACAAAGCAGCACATGTGGTATTACAAGGATGGTGCTCTCCAGATGGAGTCTGATTTCGTATCAGGTAATCTCGCCCGTCAGAATGGTTCCGTAGATGGTGTATACAAGATTGTTTACAAGCAGAGAAATGCTACTCTTGTCGGCGAGGGATACTCTTCTCCTGTCAGCTATTTCATGCCGTTTGCCTACAATATAGGTATCCATGATGCCAGCTGGCGTAATACCTTCGGAGGAACAATTTACAAAACCTCAGGCTCACACGGATGTATCAATGTGCCGCCTGCTTTTGCAGAGCAGCTGTTCAACGCTGTGGATAAGGGCACTCCTGTTGTTGCCTACTACAGAGAGGCTGTCACTCTGACAAACAATGCTGCAAAGATGTCCAATGCATACTCGTATGTGGCTCCTGATGCTGCACAGTAAGTGTGAATTGCTTGGTATTTTTCAATAATACGGGAAGACGATCGGCGCACGGGGAATTTGCCCCCGGCAGAGGTGCTCCCGACGAGCTAACGCTACGCAGCTAAGATACTGTACGAATTATGCTTTTTAGATTTTCTAGGCTTGACGAAACCGTCGAAACGCGCCGTCCATGGCGCGGTTTCTCCTTGCCCCGGCGTCCATGCCGGGGCATTTCTGCGTTTCATGGGCATAATTCTACAGTATCTTGGCAGAGTAGCGTAGCAAACGAGAGAGTGCCTATGCTGTATGGCAGTCACTCCGGCGGCTTATGCCCCGTATTTCTATAGCCCTATGCTATGCAAACTGGCTATTGTAGAGGTTTGCATAAAATCCATCGGCTGCAAGCAGACTCTCATGATTGCCCTGCTCTATAATCTTTCCATCTTTCATAACAAGGATAATATCCGCTTCCCTGATGGTAGACAGACGATGAGCCACTATAAAACTGGTTCTGCCCTTCATCATGGTAAGGAACGCTTTTTGAATCTTAATCTCTGTACGTGTATCAATCGATGATGTAGCCTCATCCAATATCAGCATAGGCGGTAAGCAGAGCATGACTCTTGTGATGCATAATAGCTGCTTCTGTCCCTGTGACAGGCTGCCACCGTCCTCACCGATTTCAGTGTCATAGCCCTTCGGCAGACGTCTGATAAAGCTGTGGGCATGTGATGCCTTTGCTGCTGCAATGATTTCCTCATCTGTGGCATCAGGCTTTCCCATTATGATATTGTCACGGATTGTGCCCTTCTTGAGCCATGTCTCCTGAAGCACCATACCATAATTGTCACGAAGACTCTCTCGTGTGATTTTTCGGATATCGTGTCCGCTCACCTTAATTGTTCCACTGTTTACATCATAAAATCTCATAAGCAGATTGATAATAGTCGTCTTTCCACAGCCTGTCGGACCTACGATAGCCACGCGCTGTCCCGGCTTTACATGGAGATTGAAATCCTCGATAAGCTTTTTATCCGGCACATATGAGAAATAAACATCCTCTATGTCCACACGGCCGTCTGCCTCATCGAGTGTTACCGCATCCGAAGCATCCGGTATCTCCTTTTTCTCCTCAATCAGCTCGAAGATACGAGCAGCACAGGCAAGTGCGTTCTGAAGCTCTGTGATGACACCCGATATCTCGTTGAACGGCTTGGTGTACTGGTTGGCGTATGATAAGAAGCATGAAAGCTGTCCTACTGTGATTCCGCCGATGAGTGCACTCATGGCACCAAAAATTCCGACTCCGGCATACACAAGACTGTTGACAAAACGTGTACTCGGATTTGTAAGACTTGAAAAAAATGTTGCCCTCAGTGAGCATTTCTGTAATCTGTCATTTATCTCGTCAAACTGCTCAAGCGCCTCATCCTCATGGTTGAAGGCCTGTACGACCTTTTCATTTCCTACTATCTCGTCGATGAGTGATGTCTGCTCTCCCCTTGTTCTTGTCTGCAGCTGAAACATGGAATAAGTCTTTTTAGTGATAAAGCTTGCCACAAAAAGTGACAAAGGTGTGATGAGCACTACAATGCATGATATCTTCACATCTATTGTAAGCATGAAAATAAGCGTGCCTGCTATTGTTGCAATTCCTGTAAAGAGCTGTGTGAATCCCATCAAAAGTCCCTCTGAAAATGTATCTACATCGGCGATGATACGGCTGACCATATCACCATGTGAGTGACTGTCAATATAGGAAAGTGGCATTTTTTCAATGTTTAAAAATGCATCACGCCTTATATCCCTCACTATGTTGTAGGTCATCCTGTTGTTGCAGATATTTGTAAGCCACTGGGCTGCTGCCGCTATGACGACTATTATTGCTGCTCTTGTGAGGATGGCTGTCATAGCCGTAAAATCAACCTTTCCTTTTCCTACAATCAAATCAATTGCGCGTCCTGTGAGAATTGGAAAATAAAGCGTAAGCGCCACTGTAACAACAGACAGGGCAAGTGAAATTACAAGCAAAGGAATATATCTCTTCATGTAGCTTAATACCTTGCGGATTGTGCCTGCTTTATTCATCTTCGCATTATCCATAGCCATACTCTACACCTCCTTTTGTCTGGTCATATCCGACTCTTTTTTAAACTGTGAATCATATATCTCTTTGTAGGTCTCGCATGTCTCAAGCAGCTTTTCATGAGGTCCGAAGCCAACCATCTGTCCGTCGTCGAGCACTATGATATTGTCCGCAAACTGGATAGATGAGGTACGCTGTGACACGATAAATATTGTCTTGTCACCATGCATGTTCTTTAATGCCGCGCGAAGGCTCGCATCTGTAGCAAAATCAAGTGCCGATGCGCTGTCGTCAAGTATCAGTATGTCAGGATCCTTTACAACCGCCCTGGCAATTGTAAGACGCTGCTTCTGACCGCCTGATAAATTCTTGCCGCCCTGCTCTATCATGTAGTCAAGGCCTCCCTCTTTGCCCTTTACAACCTCTGTCGCCTGTGCTATATCGAGCGCCTTCCACATTTCCTCCTCTGTGGCATCATTTTTGCCCCAGCGCAGGTTGTCGGCTATCGTTCCTGCAAAAAGCACTGCCTTTTGCATTACAACACCGATTTTATCTCGAAGCTGCACTGCATCGTAGTCATTTATATCATTTCCCTGAATCCTTATAGTACCCTTTGTGGCATCATAAAACCTCGGGATAAGGTTTACAAGGCTTGATTTTCCTGAACCTGTACCACCGATGATTCCGATTGTCTGCCCCTTTTGCACTGTAAAGCTTATATCTGTGAGTGTCTCATCGGCCGCTCCCTCATAGGTCATGCAGACATGGTCAAACTCAACCTCAGGTGCGCCATCCTTTGCACCAATGAGCTTAGGATTTTTCTCAGGAAGCTTTGATGGAATAGAAAGCACATCCGCTATACGATTACCGCACGCCACTGCCTTTGTCACCTGTACGATGAGATTTGCAAGCTTTATCAGCTCGACAAGTATCTGTGACATGTAGTTTACAAGTGCCACAACCTCACCCTGTGTGAGGATTCCTGCGTATACCTGCTTGCCGCCTGATACGATAACTGCGATTGTTGCGATATTTATAATGATAAATGTCAGAGGATTGGTGAGTGCTGAGATTCGTCCTACAACCTGCTGCATATTGGTTAAAAGCTCGTTGTCCCTGTTGAAGCTGTCAATCTCATCATTTTGCTTATTGAAAGCTCTTATAACCCTGGTTCCCTCTAAATTCTCCCTGGTGTGTGAAAGCACTGTGTCAAGAGAGCTCTGCACCTTTTTGTAAAGCGGAAGGCTTGCAGCCATAACTGAGAATACCACTATTGAAAGCAGAGGTATAGTAACAACAAAAACCATTGCCGCTCTTACATTTACTGTAAAAGCCATCGCCATAGCTCCGAATACAATAAATGGCGAGCGAAGGAAGAGTCGAAGTACCAGATTGACTCCCGACTGCACCTGGTTTATATCGCTTGTCATCCTCGTGATAAGTGTCGATGTGCCCACTGTATCCATCTTTGAGAATGACAGTGACTCTATCTTTTCAAACAATATATGGCGAAGCTTTGTGGAAAAACCGACTGCCGCCTTTGCCGCAAAATACTGTGCTGTGACCGAACTTACCAGACCAACTGCCGCAAGCAGCACCAGCACACCTCCCATCTTCCATATATATGGCTTGTCCGAAGCCGTAATTCCGTTATCAATGATTGCCGCCATGACAAGCGGTACTATAAGCTCAAAGGATGCTTCCAGCAGCTTAAATAACGGAGCACAGATGCATTCCTTTTTGTACTCCTTCAAATATTTTAATATCTGTTTCATCTTTTCCCCTTTCAGATTTTATGTCGCCGATTACAGCTTCACTATTATAGATGATTTTTCTCATATATACAAGAAAAACGATACACTAAAAAACCAGTACCATGCGGTACTGGTTTCATATATCAGCTCTTATGTATATGCTTCTTGATTGCTTCAAAGCTCTCAGGACTGATGACATGCTCTATACGGCATGCATCCTCTGCTGCAATCTCCTTATCAACACCAAGCTTCTCAAGACACTCTGACAAAAGCTCATGTCTTTCGTATATCATCTCTGCTATCTGTCTTCCTGACTCTGTGAGTGTGATAAATCCTGCATCACTAACTGTGATATTGTTCTTCTCTCTAAGGTTTTTCATGGCTATACTCACGCTGGATTTCTTATATCCAAGCTCATTTGCTATATCAACTGAGCGTACCACAGGAAGCTTCTTGCTGAGAATAAGTATGGTCTCTAAATAGTTTTCTGATGATTCATTGTTTCGCATTTCGAATACCCCCGTGAGTTTATTTTCGTTCGTTTTAATTCAGTTATTTTATTATAACATACATTTTATTGTTTGCAAAACTTTTCTTTTTGATTTGTACGTGATTTATAAAAATCCAAAAAATATCAAAATTCCATATTTGTTATTGACTTCTAATTCATGTTAGTGTATACTAACTATCGAATCAGAAAACAAACGTATGCATGATATATTTCTAAATCTTGTATGCCATAAATGTTTAATTATATCAGATAAGACCGGCCGATCACCGGTCTTATTTATTTTAAAAAATGTACATATTCAGCTTAAACGAGAGCTCTCTTTAACCTTTCCAGCCCTTCCATAAGCACTACCCCGGGGCATGCGATATTCAATCTCACAAAGTAGCGTCCATTGCCTCCAAACTCAGCTCCCTCCGACAGATAAAGTCCTGTCTTTTCGCGAATCATCTGCGTAAATGCCACAGAATCATCTGTGAGTGCACTGCAGTCAAGCCACATGAGGTATGTCGCATCGGCATCCACTACATGTATCTGCGGCAGGTTTTCTGCCATGAAGTCACAGACTGTTTTGCGGTTTTCCCAGAGATATTTTCTGAGCTCCTCAAGCCACGGCTCACCCTTTGTGAATGCCGCAACTGCTGCCGTGATGGCAAATGCGTTTGGCTCCGCCACCTCGTCTGTATTTAATGCGCGCCATACTTTGTGGCGCAAAAATTTATTTGGCACCATCACTGCCGCAGTCTGTAAGCCTGCCATATTAAAGCACTTGGTCGGTGCAATACAGGTGATGCTTATATCGGCGCAGTCCTCTGATGCTGCCGCAAACGGCACGTATGATTTTCCCGGTGCTGTGATGTCGCAGTGTATCTCGTCTGATATGACCGTCACATTGTACTTCCTGCAGAGTGCACCTATTTTCGCAAGCTCATCCTTTGTCCAGATGATACCGCACGGATTGTGAGGGTTGCAAAATATCATAAGCGAAGTCTGTGGATTGGAAAGGTCATGCTCCAACCTGTCATAGTCCACAAAATATCTGCCGTTTTCGTATCCAAGCGGGCTTTCCTGCACATTTACGCCGTTATTAAATATGGAATTAAAAAATATATTGTATACCGGCGTCATGATAAGCACATTTTCACCGGGTGTTGTGAGCTTTCGCACTGTAGATGATATGGCCGGTACGACCCCTGTGCAAAAAATCAGGCTGTCTCTTTCGATTTTAAGCCCATGGCGTCTGTCCCACCACGAAATATACGCATCATTCCACTCATCCGGAATGATGGAATAGCCAAACACTCCGTGAGAAACACGCGCTGATATTGCCTCTATTATCTGTGGAGCTGTCTTAAAATCCATATCTGCTACCCACATCGGGAGCTCATTTTCTGCCACATCCCACTTTAGTGAGCCTGTATTTCTTCTGTCTACAACGGTGTCAAAATCATACATAGATTATTTTCCCTCACATATTATCTTAGTCTTTGATGGGTCAACTCTGTCCTTTTCGATAGTCAGTGTGCCAATCTCTTTTGCCCTTATCACTCCGCTTGTCGGATTTAAAACACTGTCCACCTTACTGCAAATCTCTGCATCTACCGATGAATACTCAAAGGCAAGCGTAGTGTTTATCAGCTTGCAGTTTTTCATAACGAGATTGTCTATATAGCAAAGCCCCTGTAAGCTTTCGATTGTGCAGTTTATCAGTGTCAGATTCTTTGCGTTCCAGCCAAGGTATTCACCTGTAATAAATGAATCATAGACTGTGACATTTTCCGTATTCCAGAAGGCATCCTTTGAGATAAGCTTTGAATCGTGCACCTCTACATTCCTTGAGCCGTCAAACGAATAGTTGCCGACCAGCTGGAAATTCTTCATGATAAGATTATTTGTATTCATGCCAAAATAATCTCCCTTTGCCGAAACATTCTCGATATCGACATGATCACAGCTCCAGAGGGTCTCCTGGGCATTTGGAAATGTCACATTTTTAAGCTTTAGGTTATTGCATCGCCTGAAGTTCTTAGGTGCCTCAACTATTGAATCAGTGACAGAGATATTGTCTGTATACCAGACACCCGCACGCGCCATGTCAAACCATGTACAGTCCTTTACAGCTATGTCACTACAGTACCATAGCGGATATTTCCATCTAAAAAAACAGCCTGTCAGGCTAATGCCATGGCTCTCCTTAAGAGGTGACTCTCCGTCATCAAAAATTGTATCATATATATCCAGGTCGTTACTTGCAAACAGGGCTCTTTCGCCTGTCAGAAACTCCTGATGGATTTGTTTTCTTTCGCTCATTATATATACTCCTTTTTCCCGGTAATTCTAAATAGTTATCTGCCATAAAATCAAATAACCGCCGAGCACATAATATATGCAGCCCGACAGTTATCATTATACCCCAAACCATACTGAATTTATAGTATTTTATATAAGTTTTATATTACAAAATTAATATTAAGAGCCTGATATTTACAGCTCAAGCCCGTCAAGTATGCTCTTAAGTGCATCTGCAGACTCCTTGAGCTTTAAAGCTTCCTCACCGTTTAACTCGATTGGGATATCGCTCTCCACTCCGTTTGCTCCAACGATTGCAGGCATTGAGAGAACCACACCGTCGATGCCGTACTGTCCGTGCATCATGTGTGAAACAGGAAGAATAGACTTCTCATCACGCATGATTACCTCGCAGATACGTCTGACCGACATAGCGATACCATAATATGTCGCATGCTTTCTGTTAATTATCTCGTAAGCACTGTTCTTTACGTTTGCAGCGATTTCCTCTGTATTCTCCTTGTGCTTGTAGTGACCTCTCATCTCGCACATCTTGTGAAGCTCCACTCCGGAAACATTGGCTGATGACCATGCAACCACCTCACTGTCTCCATGCTCACCTACTATAAATGCATGTACGCTTCGGCTGTCCACCTCAAGGTGCTCTCCAAGCGCGTACTTAAGTCTTGCACTGTCAAGCACGGTACCTGAACCGATGACACGCTCCTCAGGAAGTCCTGAAAGCTTCTGTGCCACCTGTGTTAAAATATCTACAGGGTTTGCAACGATAAGTAAGATTCCACCGAAATTTCTCTTTGCAATCTCCGGAATGATGCTCTTGAAGATTGCAACATTTTTATTTACCAGATCAAGTCTTGTCTCGCCCGGTTTTTGGCCTGCACCTGCAGAAACAACAATGATAGCAGCATCTGCCACATCATCATAACCACCTGCATATATCTTCATAGGTCTGGCAAAAGGAATACCGTGGCTTATATCCATCGCCTCTCCCTCAGCCTTGTCCTTATCAGCGTCAATGAGAACTATCTCAGAAAAAAGACCGCTCTGCATAAGTGCAAAAACTGATGCCGAACCAACGAATCCACATCCGATCATTACAGCCTTTCTTGGGTTTGTCTTAACAACTGCGCTAGTTTTATTGCTCATGTACGTTCCTCTCTTTCTTAAACTATAATTCAAATAGTTGCTTTTTATTATAACTATTCATCCCAAACACAAATTCTCAATATCTGCTTTGTTATCAGTAGTTCTGAATAATTATCTTTTATTTATATTATACCCGCATTGTACATATAATCCGTTGTAAAAACAACAAATTACTTGATAAAATACAATCAATAGCCCATTGTTCCCATTTTTATACAATTTTAATGCAGATTTTTACATAAAAAGTGCAGTAATAAAAAGCAAACCGGACCAATACAGCTGAATGAATTGTCATTTAGCATATTGATCCGGTTATATTAAAATGCTGTATCCGCTTATTTTGTGCTTGAATTTCTGTACTCAAGCGGTGTCATTCCATACAGCTTCTTGAACTGTCTGTTAAAATGCTCCACGTTCTGATATCCTGCCTCGATTGCGATATTCTCAACAGTTGTGATGCTGTTTCTCAGCAGTGTACGTGCCTTCTTCATCTTGGCATTGGTGACCAGCTCTCCGAAAGTCTTGCCTGACTTCTCCTTTATGTACTTGGAGATATACGGCTCTGTAAGGTTGAACTGTGCAGCCATGTCTGCAAGCGATACCGTCTTGTAGTTGGCCTGGATGAAGTTGAGCATTGCAATATAGCGCTCATCCTTCACGTGACTGTCAGCCTTGGTGGCAAGGTAATGGTTTACCGCAACAACAAGCGCTCCGATTGATGCCTTGATGATATCCTCATCCACACCAGCGCCCCAGAACATACTGCCGTCAACTGTGATACCCACATATGCCATAGCCTTTGATGAAGATCCGTGTGAAAGCGCATGCTCCTCGTATACAGTGAGCTCAAAGCTGATGTCAAAATACTGCTTAATTATATTGCTGACTGCATCGAGACGGCCGTTTCCATTGGCATCTACCTTTCTGGTGCTGTCATTGTGTAAAATAACCGCCTCTGCGAAAATGCCGTTTACCTGCTTAAAGTGGCACTCCGGTATAGTGAAATATGGATGAAAATCCACATAATTGTCTGTAAAGATACTGTGTACCCACTCAGGTGAAAGCTCCTTGTGCTCCTCGTCCGATACCTGCTTGACCATGTATCCGACCTGCTCTCTCATCTGCTGTGGCACATTGATACCGAAGCTCTGCTTAAGGATATATGCCACTCCGCCCTTTCCTGACTGGCTGTTGATACGGATAACATCAGCCTCGTATGTCCTGCCGACATCCTTTGGATCTATAGGCAGATATGGAACCGTCCACTTATCAAGCTTCTTTTCCTCTCTCCATGCCATGCCCTTTGAGATAGCATCCTGATGTGAGCCTGAAAAAGCAGAAAAAACAAGATCTCCCGCATATGGCTGTCTCTCGCCTACCTTCATTCTGGTAAATGTCTCATACTTCTCCCTGATCTCAGGCAGATTTGAGAAATCAAGCTGTGGATCCACTCCGTGTGAGTAAAGATTCATGGCAAGTGTCACGATATCTACATTGCCTGTTCTCTCACCGTTTCCAAACAGCGTACCCTCTATCTCCTCAGCTCCTGCAAGCACACCAAGCTCTGATGTGGCAACACCGCAGCCTCTGTCATTATGAGGATGTAAGCAAAGCACTACTCCGTCTCTGTACTTGAGGTGCTTGTCGATATACTCTATCTGTGTGGCAAAAACATGTGGCATAGCATTCTCTACTGTGGTAGGGATATTGATGATGGCCTTATTATCAGCCTTTGGCTGCCATACATCAAGCACAGCGTTGCACACATCAACCGCATAATCCACCTCAGTGCCCGAAAAGCTCTCCGGTGAATACTGGAAACGGAAATTACCATCAGTCTCTGCTGCAAGGTCTCTCAGTAAAATAGCTCCGTCAACTGCAAGCTGCTTTATCTCTTCCTTTGACTTCTTAAACACCTGCTCACGCTGTGCAACAGATGTGGAATTGTACAGATGTACAACTGCTCTCGGTGCTCCCTCAAGTGCCTTGAATGTCTTCTTGATGATATGCTCTCTGGCCTGTGTCAGCACATGTATAGTGACATCATCAGGAATCATATCCCTCTCAATAAGAGCTCTCGTGAAATTGAACTCTGTCTCAGAGGCTGCCGGGAAACCTACCTCGATTTCCTTAAAGCCTATATCTACAAGCATCTTAAAGAAGTCAAGCTTCTCCTCAAGACTCATCGGCTCGATTAGAGCCTGGTTGCCATCACGTAAATCAACCGAACACCACAGTGGTGCTTTATCTATATAATCCTTCTTAACCCAGTCATAAGTGCATTCAGGAGGCAGAAAATAACTGCGCTCGTATTTTTCATATCCTTTCATCTTAAAACCTCTTTTCGTTTGAACTGATATAATTGTAACACATAAGCGCAGTTATTGGAATGATTATATTTAATCACTTTGGTTGATGTAATTTAATTTTTTATAAAAATATAATCAACTTTATTGATTTTGATTATTCTAATCAGCTATTTAGGCTAAAATATCCGGCTAATCCTCTCTCTTATTACCCCAGAAAAACAATGCAACTGTTCCCGGACCTGTGTGGCTTCCTATAGTCGTACCGATATCATTTATCTCTACTTTGCCTTTCATCTTAGGGAAGGCAGCCTCAATCAGATCAGCTACGGCTTTAGCATCCTCATAGCATGCAGAATTTGATATATAGACCTTATCCGAATAATCGGCACCATCCTTGCAGAGTGCCTGCATCTTCACAAGCATCTCCTTTATTGCCTTCTTTTTGGTGCGGATTTTCTCACGCACAATAAGCTTTCCCTCATTGCTCACATTCATGAAAGGACAGATATTCAGCACATTTCCCACGAATCCCGCGGTCTTTGAGATACGGCCGCCCCTGATAAAAAATGTAAGGTCTGATGAGAAGAACCAATGATTCACCTCAAGTCTGTGCTCCATGGTCCAATCAGCCAGTGTATCAATATCCATGCCGCTATCCCTAAGGTCAGCGAGCTTATCCATCAAAAGACCAAAGCCTGACGATGCTGCCAGCGAATCAATCACATATATCTTTCTGTCAGGGTATTCCTCCTTAAGAGCCTCCTTTGCAAGCCTCGCCGAGTTGACTGTACCTGATATACCTGAGCTTAGTGTACAGTGAAGCACATCATATCCCTCATCCAGAAACTGCCTGAAGTACTCCATGTACTCCTCCTGATTGATCTGCGAGGTCTTTGTCA
>OJNX01001385.1_pt1 | contig 13189 bp, 10 predicted proteins | sample 1598021 | NCBI WGS metagenome assembly OJNX01 (sample SAMN01915227, study PRJEB22387) | human gut metagenome | isolation source: stool | host: Homo sapiens | place: USA | reverse complement strand
CCATGGCACCCGCCATCCGCTCCACCATGGCCAGCCGGTGCTCCTGGGCGGGGCTGTTTTCCGGCAGCACCTTGTGGGGCGGCACCGCCGCAGGCATCAAGATCAGCTTGTCCAGCTTCAGTGCGTCCAGCGCCGTCCGGGCCGCCGCCAGATGCCCCAGATGGGGTGGGTTAAAGGTCCCGCCGTAGATCCCGATCTTCATACAGCCGTCACCTCTCCTGTCATGTTTATTTTCTCTCCTCCTCCGAACGGAGAAGGAGCATACTCAAAGTTCCGGCAGCAGGGGCTGGAGCTCCTGCCACAGCTGACCGCCTTCCAGGATACGCCAGGCAATTTTTGGGGAATTGTCCACAGCAAAACCGCCTCTGCTCCCCAGTATCACGATCCAATGCTCTCCCCCGCCGGAAAATTTGATGTCCAGCGGATATTCCTCATTGCTGTGAGGACCAGGCCGCCACTGGGGGCAGCATTCCGCTTCACCCAACAACTCCATCACCGCCGGAAGATCTACTTGTTCTGTCAGGTCTATGTCAGCACCGGTCCCGACGTCAAACATTTGAATCTTCACCAGCGGCAGATCTCTCACCAGTGGCCGGGGGAGATACCACCAGGCCAGGAATCCGCCCACCGCCAGTACTGCTGCGATCCAAATGGCAGCCACATATTTTTTCATGGAGTTCTCCCTCGTTCGCCGCCCCTGTTTCAGCAGCCGGTGCGCAGGCTGTCAACGCCTACGAACTCCGGCAGCAGGGCGTTCAGCTCCTGCCACAGCTTTTCGCCGTCAATGATGCGCCAATCATTTGTCCCGTCGCTGGCGAAAGCCCCCCGGGGGGCCGACCATGATATTCCACAGCTCGCCGTCCTCCCTCTGTTTTCTTGTCAGACTCATGGTATATGTTTTCCTTTCCTCTTAAGCCTCCTTTCGCAAAAGGAGGTGGCATTTGCGAAGCAAATGACGGAGGATTTTTCCCTCCGGGGAAAAGGAAAACGTTCCGTCCCGCTCCGCCCGACAGCTCCCTATCCCCTCTTTAGATCAGGGGAGCGGGCCCTTTGCAGAGGGAGCCTTTAGACGGGTCGCCGAGGGCGGCGGCCTACACAATGAGGAGGTCAAGACATGAGCGAAGAAATCAAAAACGAATTCACCTTTGAAAACCCCGAATACCGCCAGACCTACTGGCACACCTGCTCCCATGTGATGGCCCAGGCGGTCAAGCGCCTGTGGCCCGAGGTGAAGCTGGCCATCGGCCCCTCCATCGACGAGGGCTGGTACTACGACATGGACGCCCCCTTCGCCTTCACCCCCGAGCACCTGGAGCAGATCGAGGCCGAGATGCGGAAGATCTGCAAGGAGAAGCTGAAGCTGGAGCGCTTTGAGCTACCCCGCGAGGAAGCTATCAAGTTCATGGAGGAGAAGGGCGAGCCTTACAAGGTGGAGCTGATTCAGGATCTGCCGGAGGATGCTCCCATCTCCTTCTACAAGCAGGGCGAGTTCACCGATCTGTGCGCCGGCCCCCATCTGGACTCCACCGGCCGGGTGAAGGGCAACGCCATCAAGCTGCTGGCCTGCAACGCCGCCTACTGGCGGGGTGACTCCAACCGGGAGACCCTCCAGCGCATCTACGGCATCGCCTTCCCCAAGAAGGAGGAGCTGGACGCTTATCTGGAGCGCATCGAGGAGGCCAAGCGCCGGGATCACCGGAAGCTGGGCAAGGAACTGGGCCTGTTTGCTTTCCGGGATGAGGCCCCCGGCTTCCCCTTCTACCTGCCTAAGGGCATGGTGCTGAAGAACACCCTGATCGACTACTGGCGTCAGGTCCACAAGAAGTGGAACTATGTGGAGATCTCCACTCCTCAGATCATGAAGCGGACTCTGTGGGAGACCTCCGGCCACTGGGATCACTACAAGGATAATATGTATACCACCGTCATTGACGGCGAGGACTTTGCCATCAAGCCCATGAACTGCCCCGGCAGTATTCTGGTCTATGAGCTGGAACCCCATTCCTACCGAGACCTGCCCCTGCGGTACGGTGAGCTGGGCCTGGTCCACCGTCATGAGCTCTCCGGCGCGCTCCACGGCATGTTCCGTGTCCGCTGCTTCACTCAGGACGACGCCCACATCCTGCTGGCTAAGGACCAGATCAAGGACGAGGTCATCCGCATCGCCCGCCTGTTCGACGAGGTCTACTCTCTGTTTGGCCTGCCCTACAAGATCGAGCTGTCCACCATGCCCGAGGACCACATCGGCACCCGGGAGGACTGGGAGAAGGCAGAGAACGCTCTGGCCGACGCCATTACCTCCATCGGCAAGGAATATGTGGTGAACCCCGGCGACGGTGCGTTCTACGGCCCCAAGCTGGACTTCCACATTCAGGACTCTCTGGGCCGTACCTGGCAGTGCGGCACCATTCAGCTGGACTATCAGCTGCCCGGCCGCTTTGATCTGGAGTATACCACCAGCGACGGCGGCAAGGACGTGCCCGTGATGATCCACCGTGTTGTGTTCGGCTCCATCGAGCGGTTCATCGGCATCATCACCGAGCATTTCGCAGGGGCCTTCCCCGCATGGCTGGCTCCTGTTCAGGTGAAGATCCTGCCTGTCACCGACCGTGCGCTGGATTATGCCAAGGAGCTGTCCGACGCATTGGACGGCCAAGGCTTCCGCGTGGAGGTGGATGACCGCAACGAGAAGATCGGCAAGAAGATCCGTGAGGCCACTCTGGAGAAGGTGCCCTATATGATCGTTGTGGGTGACCGGGATATGGAAAACAAGACGGTCTCCGTCCGTACCCGCGCCGGCGAGGATCTGGGCGCTATGAGCCTGGAGAACTTCTCCGCCAAGCTGAAGGAAGTTGTAGACTCCAAGGTGATTCAGTAAGTTGCTCTTAGTTAAACTGCACAAAACACGCCCCGCTGGTTTTCCTGGCGGGGCGTGTTTTTGCAAGACGGACATTTGTTTTGCAAGACATTTGTGGGAAAACGCAGAGAATAGCGCGAAAATGCAAGATGAATACTTGAACATTGCAAAAAATCACCAAAAAGAGAAAATGACCCTTGCAAAATGAATGATATACATGTATACTATGCACATGCTTACGGAAACACCCTTGAAAAAAGCACCGGGCGTTTCCACCTAATTCAACTGTGAAAGAGGGATTTGGAATGAAAAAAGTGTTTTCTCTGATTCTGGCTCTGGGCCTCATCGCTTCTCTGACTGCCTGCGGCGGCGGTAACGCCTCCGGCAATGAGACTGGCGACAGCGCTCCCACTGCTTCTACCGCGAAGCTGCGCTTCGTCACCGGCGGCGAGTCCGGCACCTACTATGCCTTCGGCTCCGTTATCGCCCAGCACGCCACCAACAATACCGATGTGTCTGTCACCGGTCTGGTTGGCAACGGCTCCAAGTCTAACGTGGAAGAGCTGGCCGACGGCAACGCGGAGCTGGCCTTCTGCCAGTCCGACGTAATGGCCTATGCCTACAACGGCACCAACCTCTTTGAGAGCCCCATCGACTGCTTCTCCACCGTGGCCGCCCTGTACATGGAAGATGTGCAGATCGTCACCACCGATCCCAGCATCAAGACCGTGGCTGATCTGGCCGGTAAGAACGTGTCTGTCGGCGCTGCCGGTTCCGGTGTGTACTTCAACGCTGTGGACATCCTGAGCGCTTATGGTCTGGGCGATCTGGACGCTGACGGCAAGTTCACCAAGATCAACGCTACCTATCAGAGCTTTGGCGACAGCGCTGACTCCCTGAAGGACGGCAAGATCGACGCCGCCTTCATCGTGGCCGGCGCCCCCACCACTGCCATCATGGATCTGTCCACCACCAAGGCTGCTTATCTGGTGTCTCTGGATGACGCCCATATCGACGAGTTGCTGGCCGCCTCTCCTTACTACACCAAGCACGTCATCCCCGCCGGTACCTACAACGGTCAGGACGAGGATGTGACCACCGTGGCTGTGGGCGCTGTGATCCTGGCCCGTGACGATGTATCTGAGGATGCTATCTATGCTCTGACGGCTGACATCTTCGACAACGCCCCCGATCTGATCAGCAGCCACGCCAAGTACGGCGAGCTGTCCACCGAGTTCGGCGCTTCCATCACCTCTGTGCCTTATCATCCCGGCGCTGCCAAGTACTTCGCCGAGAAGGGCTTCGATGTGGCAACCAAGTAAAGATCTGAACGGGATCTTTACAGCATCACCGCCATTTCCATACCTATAAGTATGTCATTCAGGCTGCGGCGGAGAAATCCGCCGCAGCCGTGAGTGGTTCTAAAGCGAAGCACAGCTCTCCGGAACGGAAGAACAGAGCGCTTGCTGCGGACCAATTTACAAGAATTTACCCCGATCCCCGGTTGAGAAGGACAGAGATCCGCTGCCCCTGTCAACTGCGGATGTGAGAAAACGATCAAGGAGGAGACCATATGGGCCTGTTCAAGAAAAAAGACCCCATTGTTGAAGTGGAAAAGGCACTCGACCACGAGGTGCACGAGATGGAGCATGATATCCAGGCGGACGTGGATGCGGTCATGAAGAAGTATGACCGGGAATCCAACACCCGTATCTGGGAGGGGGCTCCGAAAATCGCCTTGCAGGTGCTGATGTCGGCCTTCTCAATCTATTGTATCCTGATGACCCTGTTCAGCAAGGCACTTCCGGAGCGGCGGCTGTCCCTGTTTCTGGGCTTTATCATCATCATCGGCTATCTGGTGTATCCCGCCAGAAAGGGCGCTGCCCGGGTGAACCATGTGCCCTGGTATGACTGGCTCCTGATGGTTCTGGGCGCTGGCAGCTTCTTCTATTTTGCCATCAACGCATTTTCCATCATTCAGCTGGCCACCAAGCTCCAGCCCGTCCACATCATTGTCGGTGCCATCGGTATTGTGGTGCTGATCGAGCTGTGCCGCCGGTGCGTGGGCCTGCCTATTCTGGTGGTGCTGGGCCTGCTGCTGATCTACACGTTTTATAACCAGCTCAGCTGGGACCCCAGCTTTTACAAGGCGCTGAAGAACATCGTCTATAAGCTGTTCTACACCACCAGCGGCGTCATCGGTACGCCGGTGAGCGTCTGCTACACCTACATTGTGCTGTTCATCATCTTTGGCGCATTTCTGGAGCGCACCGGCATCGCCAACTTCTTCATCAGCTTTGCCAACCGTCTGGCGGGCTGGTCCTCCGGCGGCCCCGCCAAGGTGGCGGTCATTTCCTCCGCCCTGTGCGGCATGGTGTCCGGCTCCTCCGTGGGCAACACCGTGACCACCGGCTCCGTCACTATCCCCATGATGAAGAAAACCGGCTACAAGCCGGAGTTCGCCGGCGCGGGGGAGGCCGCCGCCTCTACCGGCGGTCAGATCATGCCCCCCATCATGGGCGCAGCGGCGTTCCTGATGGCAGAGTACATGAATATCCCATATGCGAAGGTAGCTGTAAAGGCCATCCTTCCCGCCGTGCTGTACTTCACCGGCATTTTCATCGCCGTCCATCTGGAAGCCAAGAAGCTGGGACTGAAGGGTATGCCCAAGTCCGAGATGGTCTCCTGGGGCGAGCTTGCCAAGCGTGCCTATCTCATCATACCTCTGGCCCTGCTGATCTTCCTGGTTTCCTCCGGCAGCCGCACCATGCAGTTCTCCGCGGCGGTGTCCATTCTGGCCGCCATCGTGGTGGGCTTCCTGAACAAGGATGAGCGGCTGACCTTCGGTAAAATCGTGGAGGCACTGGAGGCCGGTGCCAAGGGCGCCATCACCGTGGCTGTGGCCTGCGCCATGGCCGGTATGATCGCTGGCTGCATCACCGTCACCGGTCTTGCTTCCATCCTCATCAACGCCATCGTGCAGATGGCAGGCGACGCTACCATGATCGGCCTGCTGTTGACGATGATCTGCTGCATCATTCTGGGTATGGGCGTTCCTACCACCGCCAACTACTGCATCATGGCTTCCACCTGCGCCCCCATTCTGGTGCAGATGGGCTTCCCTCTGGTGGCGGCTCACTTCTTCGTGTTCTACTTCGGCATCGTGGCGGACATTACGCCTCCGGTGGCTCTGGCTGCCTATGCCGGCGCCGCCATTGCCAAGGCCAATCCCATGAAAACCGGCATCAACGCCACCAAGCTGGCCATCGCGGCCTTTATCGTGCCATACATTTTTGCCTACAGCCCCGCTATGCTGTTTGACAACGTGAGCAGTGCATTTGAAGTGGTGCAGATCGTAGTCAGCGCCCTCATCGGTCTGTTTGGTGTGGCTGCGGCTTTGAACGGCTTCGTCTATAAGAAGATCCCCATGCTGTTCCGTCTGGCGATGGCTGCCGGTGGTCTGTGCATGATGATCCCCGGCACCGCATCGGATGTGGTTGGCCTCGTGGTGGTCGGCGGCATCGTGCTGATCCAGCGCATGAGCGCCCGGCGGCTGGCTGCCTGATCTCCTGAAAACAACAAAAGTGACCGCACTGCCCACGATCCCGGGCGGTGCGGTCTGCTGTTATCAAAAAGTTTTTGCAAAAAAGGAAACCTTTTCGCAGTTGAATCCGTCTATTACAAATGAAAGCGGTTTTGATGGAATTTGTTACTGTTTTGTTGTTGATTTACCCTATTGGCTATATTAACATCAGTGAGCGAAGGTGAATATGCCTGTCGGCAGCCCTGTTTGGGCGCTGACAGCACTGGATCGGAAACAAGCGGGCCTCAGCCCGGAGAATCGTAAAAGGAGAATATGTCATGGCAGAGATCATGGAAGAGAAAAAGGAGCTGACCCCGGCGGAGACAGCCGCTCCGGCGTCACCGGAGACCCCGGCGAAAAAGCCGGAAAAAAGTACGGCAGACAAGAAAAAGCGGCGGCGTACGATCCGGCGGATCGTTGCGCTGGTGGTCGTGGCCGCCCTGATCGCAGGCGGCGTGAAATTCTTCAAAAAGAAGGACGGCAGCAGCGAGGTAGGCATGGCGACGGTGTCCTACGGCGCTATCAGCTCCGAGGTGGACGGCAGCGGTCTGGTAAAGGCCAAGACCAGCGAAACTATCAGCCTGACCACTGCGGGCACGGTGATGGATGTGTTCGTGGAGGAGGGACAGAAAGTGGAGCAGGGGGACCCCCTGTTTACCATTGATTCCCCCAATGCTGCCACGGAGGTCCAGAAGGCCCGGGACGAGGTTGAGGGCTATCAGAAGCAGATCAATACGCTGCAAAAGGACATTGCGGGGCTGAATCTTTCTCCGTCCTACGCCGGAAAACTGATGGATGTTGTGACACTGAACCCCGGCGACGAGATTAGCAAGGGCACCAAGGTCGCCGTCCTCGCGGACGATACCCGGATGCGGCTGGAGCAGTATTACAGCTACGCCTACGCCGGGGAGCTGAAGGCGGGGCAGAAGGTGCAGGTCTCTATCCCTGCCCTGATGACCACCGTGGAAGGCACGGTGGAGGCAGTCCACATGGTCAGCCGTATTACCCCGGAGGGTTCTAAGCTGTTTTCCGCCGAGATCGTGATCCCCAACGAGGGTGTGCTGGCCAAGGATATGGTGGCTACTGCCACTACGATTGTGAACGGCGATACCGTGTATCCCTACGAAGCCGCTAAGCTGCAATATTACCGGGTGGGAGATTTGAACTCCACCGTCAGCGGCACGGTGATCTCCAGTAATCTGGTGGACTATCTCGCCGTAACGCCCGGTCAGGTTCTGGTGCGGATCGACGGCGAGGACAGCGAGACGGAGATCTTCACCGCACAGCAGAATCTGGAAGAGGCCCAGAAGAAGCTGGAGGCCGCCCAGAAGAATCTGGACAACTGCAATGCGGTGGCTCCCATTTCCGGTCAGGTTATCGGTCTGTCCGTGACGCCGGGGCAGGAACTTCAGGCAAACAGCACCCTTGTGACCGTTTCCGACACCTCCACCGTGACTGTCAGCGCCACCGTGGACGAGCGGAACATCAGCTATATCAAGACCGGCATGCCCGTGAACCTGGACCAGTGGGGCACCAGCGCCTTCGGCACGGTGGAGACGGTGAGCCTTTCCAGCACTGTGAATAACGGCGTGGCCTCCTATCCCATCACCATCTCCGCAGACAACACGGATGGCAACCTCCAGGTCAACAGCTATGTAAACTATCAGATCCAGGCCAGCCAGAACGACAACTGCCTGATGGTGCCCATCCAGGCGGTGCGTACTGTGGGGCTGGAGGACGGTTCTTCCGCCACCGTGGTCTATGTGCAGGCAGACAGCCAGCCGGACAACGCGCTGGAGCTGCCCTATCAGGACGAGGAGATCCCCAGCGGCTTCTATCCCGTTCAGGTGGAGATCGGTATTCAGGATACATATAACGTGGAGATCAAGTCCGGCGTAAATGACGGCGACACCGTCTTTACCCAGATGATAACCGATCAGGCGTGGGGTTAAGCCATGGCGAAACTGATCGAACTGCGGGACGTCTATAAGATCTACGGCGAGGGCCTTGAGAGCGAGGTCCGGGCCCTGGACGGCGTTTCGCTGGATATTGAAAAGGGCGAGTTCGTGGCGGTGGTGGGCCAGTCCGGCTCCGGCAAGTCCACCATGATGAACGTGCTGGGCTGTCTGGACATCCCCACCCGGGGCACTTACCGTCTGGACGGCGTGGATGTCCGGGAGCTTTCCGACAAGGAGCTCTCCCGCATCCGCAACAAGCAGATCGGGTTCATTTTCCAGCAGTACAACCTGATTCAGAACCTGACGGTGCTGGAAAACGTGGAGCTGCCGCTGATCTATCAGGGCATCGATCCCATTGACCGGCGGGAGCTGGCGATACAGGCGCTGACCCGCGTGGGTCTCGCCGACCGGGCGCAGCATAAGCCTACCCAGATGTCCGGCGGCCAGCAGCAGCGTGTGGCCATCGCCCGGGCCATTTCCACCCATCCGCCCATCATCATGGCGGATGAGCCTACCGGCGCATTGGATTCCCGGACGGGCCACGAGGTGCTGGGCTTCCTCCAGCAGTTGAACAAGGAGGGCAGCACCGTCATTCTCATCACCCATGACAACGGGATCGCCGCCACGGCCCGGCGCATTGTGCGGATCGCGGACGGAAAGATCATCGAGGATCACCCACAGGAGGTGGATTGGTATTGAACATCGGGCAGGCATTTAAGATGGCCTGGCGGTCCATCTGCGGGAAAAAAGGCCGCAGCGCCTTGACCATTCTCTCTATTTTCATCGGTATTGCCGCCGTTATGACCATCGTCTCCACCATGGAGGGTATGAAGGCCAAAACCATGGAGCAGTTTGCCGCCATGGGTGCCAACCGCATTGAAGTGAGCGTTTATGCCTATATGTATGATGAGGGCGGCAACCCTATCAGCAAGGACTATTTTGCCGGATTGTACCGCTTTTGCTCCGGACTGAAGGAGTCCATTATTGGCATTACCCCCAAGGGCTCATCCAACGCTACGGTGGTATACGGTACGAAAAACAGCTCCACAATGGAGTGGAAATATGACCAGCAATACAACGTGGTCAGCGGTCCCCCGCAGATCTACTACGGCTCTGACCAATACAGCGCCTGCAACAACCTGGCAATCGCAAAGGGCAGAGACCTTGCGTGGCTGGATTGCGAGAAATACAACCAGATCTGCGTGCTGGGCGCGCAGGCGGCGCGGGTCTTTTTCGGCAGCGCCAACCCTGTGGGACAGATCATGAAGGTCAACGGCAACAACTTTGAAGTGGTGGGCGTGTATGGCGCCCGCGTGGAGCCAGATACCCCTTCCGCTTACCAGACGGATAACTTTATGATCCTTCCCTACACCGCTACCCGGCTGCTGGGGGATACGGCCCCCACAGAATTTTTGGTAAAGGCCAAGGATGACGCCAGCATGAAAACCGCCATCACCGAGATCGGCGGGTACCTCTCCGGCGTGGTAGATCAGAGTATGGGTGGCTATCAGGTGCAGAAGGAAGGCTACTGGCAGGATTATCAGAACCAGCAGCTGACTATGATCTCTCTGGTGCTGGGCGGCATCGCCGCCATCTCCCTGCTGGTGGGCGGCATCGGTATCATGAACATCATGCTGGTGACGGTGACGGAGCGGACCCGCGAGATCGGTATCCGCCGGAGCCTTGGCGCACAGCGCAGCAGCATCGTGGCCCAGTTCCTCATTGAATCCGGTATGCTCTGCGGCATGGGCGGCATTGTGGGCATTATCTTCGGCACCATCGGCAGTCTGGCTTTGGGCAAGATTTTGTTCCAGATGACCATTTTCCCCGCCACTTGGGTGACGCTGGCGGCCTTTGGCCTGTCGGTAGCTCTGGGCGTGCTGTTTGGCAGCTATCCGGCGGCAAAAGCATCGAAACTCCAGCCTGTGGAAGCTCTGCGGGCGGATTAAAGGAGAGAGACTTATGAAAAAACGAATTTTGACCTGGCTGCTGGCGATCAGCATGCTGGGCTCCCTGCTGACGGTGCCTGCCGGGGCGGCGGCTGTCACCAAATTTTCCGATGTCAGCGACAGCTACACCGCCACCGCCGTGGAATCTCTGCGGCTCATGGGCGTGCTGGACGGCTACGGCGACGGCACCTTCCGTCCGGACACCGTCCTGAACCGGGCGCAGTTCTGCAAGATGGCGGTTTACGCCATGGACGGCAGCGGCGAGTTGGGACGGTATTCCACCGTTACCATCTTCCCGGACGTGAAGCCCTCCCACTGGGCGTCCGCCTACATCAATATGGCGGCGAGGAAGGGGATTATTTCAGGCTTTGCCGACGGTAAGTTCAAGCCCAGCCAGACCGTGACCGCCGGACAGGCTGTGACGATCCTCATGCGGGGCCTGGGCTACAAAGACGAGGACATGGGCGGCGTGTGGCCCCAGAGCTACATGGCGGAGGCCCAGACCAACGGCCTTTTGAAGTCCACCGGTATCACCTCCGCCTACGCGGGCCTGACCCGCGCACAGGCGGCCCGGCTGTTCCTGAACCTCTTTGAGGCCAAGCACGGCAAGGGCGATGCCCTGTTCAGCTACAAAGTGGGCGAGGAGGTCTACCTTACCGCCGTGGACGGCGGTAAGGGCACGATGACTGCCGGCGGTAAGTCATATACCATGGCGCATCCCGTTGCCTCCACCAGCCTCATCGGCTCCAAGGGCAAGGCGGTCCTCAACAGCGCCGGCGAGATTCTGACCTTCCTGCCCATCACCGGCAGCAATGGCGTTTCCAATGCGGCGGTCATCATCAGTGCCAACGGCTCTGTTGCCGGACTGGATTCTCTGGCGGGCAGCACCAGCTACAACATTTACAAGAACGGTTCTCCTGCCACAGCGGCAGACCTCAAACGGTATGATGTTGCGACCTACGCCTCCGCCACCAATTCCATCATCATCAGCGACACCCGGGTGTCCACCTACTACGAGGACTGCAAGCCCTCTCCCAGCAATCCCGCTACCATTACAGTGCTGGGCGGCAAGGAACTGAATGTTCTGCCCACAGCGGCGGATTCCCTGTCCAAGCTGAAGCCTGGCAAGCAGATCGTCCTTCTGCTGACGGCGGACGGTCAGGTGGCCGGTGCCGAGGATGCCAACAATACCGGTGCCCGGGGCAATGCCATGGCGGTGGTGTCCGAAAAGGGTGATGTGCAGTTGGTCTGCGGCGGTGCGCTGCTGAACATCGGCACAGCGAGCGAATACGCCGGTCAGGTAGTGTCGGTGTATGCCGACAAGAGCGGCCTGAAGCTCAACAAGATCTCCGGCGGTGTCGGCGGTGACTTGCTTCCCAAGGAAGGTACGCTGGGCGGCAGAAAGCTGGCGGACAACGTTATGCTCTTTGACGGCGGCAGACAGATCGCCCTCAGCGAGCTGAGCCAGACCGGCGTCAACTCCGGACGCATCTCCTATGCCCGGACCAACTGGGCCGGTCAGGTGGACTTGATCGTGCTGAATAACGGCCTTGCCGAGGATGTAATCTATGGCCGTGCAATTGTGGACAGCAAGTATGATCCGACAACCGGCAAGGAGACTGACCGCACGATCACGATCGTTTGCAGTGATACAGAAAAATATACGGTTTATAGCGGTAACAGTGTCAGCACTGGTGCTTTTGTGGCTGCAAGTATCAAAAAGAGCGTGAATGACAGGCTCATGTTCACCAGATTTGATACCATGAGCAAGCTGAGCAACGTCTCTTCCGGTGCCTGGATCGGCAAGACGGCAGTGAACTTCGGCAGCCGGACCTACGAGGTCCCCTCCAATGTTCAGTGCTACAACGATGATACCGGCAAGTGGATGACGCTGGATGATGCCAAAGCCTACGGCGGCACCATGAACCTCTATGTTTATGACGGCGTGGTCCGCATCGTAGAGGTCAAGGCGTAAAAAAACCTGTGGCCTGACGGCTCAGCCGTCAGGCCACAGAATCACCTGAAAAGTAAATGATTGAGGAATGCAGGAGGAATGGATATGAAAAAACTTTTGGCTGTTTCCCTGACGATCATGATTTTAGGCACTCTGGGCGGATGCGGCAAGCAGGACACCCAGGAGCCGCCCAAGGTGGAAATTGACTACGGCAATTCCGAACTCTACACCCAGGAGGACATGGACGCTGCTATCCAGGTAATTGAAGCGGAGTTTGCCACCTGGGAAGGCTGTGAACTTCACAGCCTGGCCTACGGCGGCGACGCGGCCTGCAGCGACGAAAACATTGAGTGGCTCAACGGGCTGGAAATGAAAGAGCAGACTGAGCCTTTTACTCAGTGCATCCTGTTTTCCAGCAGCTTTCACTCCCCCGTGGAGCAGCGGGACGCCTGGGATGCCGATACGGAGTATGAGGGCTGGCAGTGGTGGCTGGGCCGCAGCGACGGCGGCGCCTGGGAACTGGTGACCTGCGGATACGGCTGATCTCCGTTTGTGCGCCCAATAAAAACCAATTGAAAAAGCAGCGCCCCGGTGCCCTTTGGCACCGGGGCACTATTTTAGGGGCAGAGAAAAAGGACTCGGATGCACCAGTATCCGAGTCCTTTTCGCAATATTCGACAGAATTTATACGACCTGGAATAGATAAAACTTCAAATAGTCCGTCTCGTCCACGCCCCAGAGGATGGGATGGTCGCAGCTCTGCTGGCGGGCTTCGATCTGCCGCAGCTGTACCCCGGCATCGTGAGCGGCGGAGCGGAGCATGGCCTCGAATTTCTCCGCTGTGGCGAAGTGGGAGCAGGAGCAGGTGGCCAGATAGCCGCCCCGGGG
>OJNX01001378.1_pt1 | contig 13237 bp, 10 predicted proteins | sample 1598021 | NCBI WGS metagenome assembly OJNX01 (sample SAMN01915227, study PRJEB22387) | human gut metagenome | isolation source: stool | host: Homo sapiens | place: USA | reverse complement strand
AAACCATTCGATTTCCGCTGTTTTCTGGAGCTAATGATGTGACTCGAACACACGACCTGCTGATTACGAAGTGTATCCGGGCGCTCCGCCTGCTGCTTTTTAAGGCTCTTTGAGGCTTTCCGCTCGGTATATTGCGGGAGGTACGCCCTATCCTCTCCACTGTTTCCATCCATTCGTTTCGTTGTGTGGGTCACGGTGTGGGTCAGAGCTTCTTCAAGATATGAGCAAAGGACACACCTTCGGTAACGGCAACCCACCGATTCTCTTAATTGCAAGCAAATGGTTGAAATTGCATGGCACTTATTTCGTAAGCAAGTATACCACAAGCCTGGCAGAAAATGAAGCGAGAATTTATAATCCACCCCATTCTTAGCGGTCAAAAAACGCACCGCTGTAACTAAAGAGCAGGCTCGCTCCATCTCTTCATAGACAAAAAGTCATAGCTTTCGCTACCCACGCATAAGGGCAACATTTAAAAGAGTCGTTTAGAGCAAGGCAAAAGCGCAAGCGACGCACCAGATTTGGTGCGCCGCTTGTGCTTTTATTTAGAAGAAGCAACCGATATGTGTATTTCTGAAAATTATGTCAAATATCAGCGCTCGTAGCGCGTCCAGTCGGGATCCCGGGTCAGCTTCGTCCAGACTTCGCCGCCCCGATCCTTGTAGTCATGGGAGTTGGTGGCTTCCTGCACCGCCAGATAGAACCAGTCCCCGGGGTTGCAGTCGGGCCACACCTTCATGCCCTCCAGCAGATCCTCTTCATCTTCCGGCGTCCGGTTCAAAACACGGTTGATCATGGTCATGGCCTGTGCCCGGGTGATATAGGTGTCGGGGCGGAAGGTGCCGTCCGCAAAGCCCTGAATCCAGCCCAGCTCCGCGGCACGCTCAATATACTTCTCCGCCCAGTGGCCGCTGATGTCGGAGAACGTCCGGCTGCCGCTGCTGACGCCGGTATCGAACCGGGCGCAGATGGCGGCAAACTGGGCGCGGGTGATAGGCGCCTTGGGATCAAAGGTGGTGGCGCTGCGGCCCTGCACAATGCCCAGACCCGTCATGGTGGAAATCGCCGTGTTGGCCCAGTAGTCATTGGTCACGTCCGTGTAGGTGTTGCTGGTCAACAAATTGTCGTCCCGAACCTCGTCCGTCAGCAGGCGGAAGAAGATGGTGGTGGTCTCCGCACGGGAAATCAGGCCGTAGGGGTGGACATTGCCGTCGCTGTAGCCCTGAACGTAGGCAAAGTGATCCTCATCGTTCAGCATGCCGGGAGTTTCGGAGGAAGACCAGCGGGCGTACAGGGTCACCACAGTTTTGTTGACCTTCACATCATCGGTCACCTTGTCGGTGAGACGGGTATCGTAATACCAGCCCTCGAAACGGTAGCCGCTGCGGATGGGGGTAGGCAGATCCTCATAATCCTTGACCCAGCTGCGGGACTTGGTCTCGGAGGAAATGACCTTGCCGCCGTTGGTGACATATTTCAGGGTGTAATCGTCGTCCTTGTCGTTATCGGAATCGCTGCCGGTGTACTTCCAGTTTGCGGTCACTTCCACCGCCTTGGCAGGCATCTTAAAGGTGGTGTCCGCCTTCGCGGCGTTGGCAAATGTCACGCCGGAGCTGGTCGTCCAGCCGATGAAGGTGTAGTTGCTGCGGCTGCCGGCATGAATCGTCACGGTTTTGTCCGCTTCATAGAAACCCGCGCCGGAATTCGTGGCGGCGCTGTTCTTAACCGTCACCTGATAGGTGTCGGGCGCGTTCACATGCTCCACTTCGATTGCTGCGGGGTTGTCATGTGCGTCGGCTTTCCAGCTGCTGCCGTCCCAGTAAATGACCCAGCGCAGCGTCTCGGGCATACCGTCCTTCACGGTGTGCTTACCATGTTCGCTGCTGAACAGGTTCACAAAGCTGCTGGTGGGCGCCTCCACCTCATAGCCGATATGGCCCCAGTCAACTTTTCCACCCAGTTTCCAGTTCTCCGGCAGGCCCAGCTTGACGGCATACGTTTCAGAACCGTGGTTGTTCTTCTCCGTCACGCAGGTAACCTGAACGCCCTTTTCAAGTCCGTCCAGCGCCGTCTTCACATCGTCAGCGGTAGGCACCGGCGTGCACTTGGTCATAATCAGGGCAGGCTCACCCTTCAAGTACCAGTTCCAGCCGTCCGCGCCCTTCTTCCACTCCATGGTGAACGTATTGCGGTTGTTCCGGTTCGCACTGTCATAGGTATGGGCCGCTCCATCGGGCTTGTACCGATCCGCATAAGCCTTCTGGTTCGTGATGGTCACGGTTGCGGTTTTGTCCGTGCGCACAACCATATAGGGTTTCGTCGTAACGGTGGTCTTGTCGTAGCCGTCGAGGGCAATCGCCTGCCGGTCATGGCTGTCCACGGTTTCGCAATTCACATACAGTTCAGCGTTTTCAACGGCAGTTTCCAGCATGTCCTCATCGGGAGCCTTTTCGCAGGTAACAGGAATCACAATAGGAGCCCGATCGTTCTCAGCCAGTACGATCCAGGACTTGCTGGCGCGGTTATAATACCACACGATTTCCCGGGTCGTCTTCGTACCGGCAACAATCTCGTGTTCGCCATCTTCTCCCTGATAATCTCTATTAGCCTGATCCACATACTTGGTGTAGTCCACCGTCATGGTGCAGGTGTACGGATAGGCAGTCTTGGTATTTTCGTCCTCATTGTCTACAACATCGCCCAGTGTGTAGCCACCGTCCACAAGGCCCAGACTGTTGAAGCCATAGATGTGCTTGGTAACCTTATTGCATTTCAGAATGACTGCAAACTCTTTAGAGCCGCCCTCGCCTACATAGGGGTTACCATCAGGATCTAAATATTCATCCTTATAGATCGTATCTACGTCAGGCTTTGCAGGGATTCCCTCATGCTCCACCTTGAAAGTGACATAGGGAGCGGGGCCGGTGGCTTTCCACTTACCACCAGCGGCGTTGTAGGTGAGGGCGATGGTCTGGCTGGATGCCGCGCCAGTCTTCAAATTATGGGAAACCCCGGTATCAGTGCTATACTGCTTGACGTATTCATCGGCCTTGATGGTCACGTTAACAGTGTACTTGCCGTCAGAATTTTTGGCGGGCGCGGTGATACTGCCAATGTCGCCTGCCGTCAGATCATACGTTCTTGTGGGATGCGCGCCGGTTTCGTTGGCGCACTCTACCTTTACAGCATCTTTAACGGCATTGCCGAGATCCGTAATGATCTGATCGCCATTGGGTGTATTGGGCACGTCGGGTTTGGGGGTAGGCGCAGTATGGGTGATGTCAATATATACGGGAGCGTCAGCGGATCTATACTGCCATTTGCTCAATTCAACATTGTAGTACCAGGTAGCCGTTTCAGTTGCATCCTGGCCGTCTTTCAAATAATGCGTACCACATTGAACGCCCAACCCGGAGTTGTAGGCAGCCAGATACTTATTGGCGTCCAGTGTCATGACGCAGATCCACGGATAGGTTGACGCGCTCAGAACACTGCCATCGTTTTTCACGACTTCGCCCAGCGTGTACGCGTCTTCAACCTCCGTCACATAATCGAACCATGCGTGATGGTCATAGGTATCGCACCACATATAAACAGCGCCTTTGGAACTGCTTGTAGTGTTCACATAATTGCGAAAACGCTCGATGTCAGATGCTGTCGGTTTATCGGGCTTTTCATCCGGGTCGATGACCTTGACCGTGTAATAGCAAGTTCCTTTAAACCAAAGTGCATTTTGATTAGTAAACGGATTTGCATTCGCGCTGAATGTGTAGTAGTAGGTAATCGTGACGGTTGCCGAACCCGCCTTTTTGAGACCGACGTTAACCTGCAGGCAGTCTTTACCATTCCAGGAATCGCTGCTCCGCCATGTTCCAATCTCGTAATTTTTTACTTCTACAACATCCGGATCGCTGGAAACAGCCGTTACACCGCAATACGCCGATGCGTTGAAAGACTGACCATTTTCGCTCCCGGTCGGCATAGTTCTAAGCTGGCCGTCTCCATTCCCAAGTATAAAATTTGTAGACGGACTCTTAGTCTCTCCATTTCGTATCTGATACCCGCTTTTGATTTCGCTTTTCGGTCGGTCTGCACCCCAATTGCTTGCCTTCGCCATTGCGCTGACGGGAAGAAGCCCGAACACCAGCACAAGCGCCATCAAAGATGACAAAATCCTTCGTTTCATAAGATTCCTCCTCTAAAATGATTATATAAAAGCGGTTCCGAACACAGAGCCGCTGAGCTTTTATCGGAGAGCAGGTTTCTTTTCGCCACAGGGCGACAGCTGTTTTAGGGTCGAGCCAGACAGGGCAGGACAAGCGCTGGAGTCTATAGTACAGGTTGTGCCCACATAGCTGTTGCGGGTAGAATCGCCCTGTGATATAATAAAAGCCGCAGTAAACTGCGACTTTTGACGGTGGTGACAAACCTGTACTTCCCTCACCATTTTTTACAGTTCATGCGCCCATCTGAGAAATGTTTTGTGGGTAACGCTTAATCTCCGTGCGGCCTCCCGTGCGGAGATCTCCTTTTTCAGCCACGCCTGATGCACAGCGGGAAACTCCTTCGGCTGCACCAGTGGCGGACGCCCAAAACGCACGCCCTGCGCTTTCGCCACGGCGATGCCCTCCGCCTGTCGCTGCCGGATGAACTCCCGCTCCGTCTGAGCCACATAACTGAGCAATTGCAAAACGATGTCGGCGATCAGCGTCCCGGTGAGATCCCGATTTTTTCGGGTATCCAGCAGGGGCATATCCAGCACCACGATGGCTGCGCGCTTCTCCTTGGTGATGATCCGCCATTGCTCCAGAATCTCATTGTAATTTCGGCCCAGGCGGTCAATGCTCTTGACCACAAAGGTATCACCCTCTTTCAACCTGCGAGTTAACCGTTGGTAATTCGCACGCTCAAAATCCTTGCCTGACTGCTTGTCTATGAAAATTTGCCTCAAATTCAGTCCAAACTCTTCCAGCGCAATGATCTGCCGTTGTTCGTTCTGTTCTTTCGTGGAAACTCTCGCATAACCATATTCCATCAAAATCAGCCTCCTTCAAATGTTTTCAGCAAACATATTGTAAGGCTGCCACCAACCGCAGGCACCTCCCTCCGAGAACCTGTTGGCGGTGATGTTAACTCTGGTGGGGCGGTGGTTCAAGTCTTTTCTGCTTATTCCGGCGCTTTGACAAGTGGGGGCATGCAGGTCTGTGCAGAGGGCCTCGTCGCCATAGGAGGCGGCATTGACGCAAGCATCGCATTTTGATGTCAAAATACTGCTTGCTGGGGTAGACCCCAGTCCCCCATGCCGCCCGCGGGCGGGAACTTCTCGGCAGCATTGCCGGAAAGTGAGTGTAAAAATCGGGTTCGGCAATATGGCCGAATCCGATCACAGCGGACTGCCCTAAAGCGCTTCAGACAACATTGTCAAAAGCGGTAGACGCTGAAAACCGGGTTCGGTGAATTCACCGAACCCGGTCGGACTTTTTGACAAGGTTGTCTGAAAGTAAGGGTTGGCAATCTTGCCAACCCTTACTTTACCAGATCGTCTCCCGCACCGCTCGAATTAGCGTTACCACCCATGACAGCGCCGCAAGACCCACCAGCACAAGGAAAATGCCGTCCGCCAGAGCGGTATGGGTCAGATACCACGGGCGGAATACCGTGATAACCAGTGCCCCGTACAGCAGCGGTACGGACAGGCGTAACATTTGCGCCAGACGGACGATCCCGCCCAGCAGCGCCAGCCCCAATGATAAAACAGCATACATCATGTTCCGAGCCTCCTTCTTCGATTTGCGGTATGTTACCATCGGCAGGCAGACTTTACAAGGGTCTGTCTGCCGATTTTTTCGCTTTGGGTGTCAATAAGACACCCTTGATTGGACGGCGAGGGTGTTTATTGCACACCCTTGACCTTAAAGCTTTTGCAGGAGCTTTTGATTCCGGGGTATTCACCACGCTGTTTTTTCGGGAGGGGTAGTGAGGGGGTATCTGAAAAAACAGAAAACCGCTTTCGGCAACATTGCCGGAAGCGGTCTGGAGGTAGTTTATGAGCAAACAGACACATCGGACCTGCGTCCGCATGAGTGCCGAAGAATACAGCCGGCTCATGGAACGAAGCAGGGCGGCAAGGCTGTCCGCCAACGCATGGCTCATGGCGCAGCTCACCGACAATCGTCCCATCATCAGCCGGGGCGGCGTTATGCCGGACTTTCTCTGCCTGCTCAATCAGAAGGGGCGGGAGATCAACACCGTGGCTCGTGCCTTCAACAGCGGATATGGCACGGCAGAGGGGCTTCGGCAAGCATTCGACTGTCTGAAGGACATTGCCCAGGCAGCATACGAGGTCAGGAAGGAGGGATTCACCCATGCGCCATAAGCGCAAAAAGCCGCTTCCCAGAGGGAAACTGCGGGACAACAGCAAAAGCATCTCCGTCAGGATGACAGAGGAACAATTCCTAAGGCTGGAACGCTATCGGGAACTGACCCGTCTGCCAGTCACCACCTACTTCCGCAAGCTCATTGCAGAGAGCGAGATCATGGAAAGACCCAGCCGGGTCAGGTTTCGGCTCTACGAGGAAGTCAACAAGATCGACTCCAATATCCGCCAGATTTTGCGGAATCCCCGCGCAAAGGAACTGGACCGGGAGGCAACGGACAGGATACGTCTCCTGCTGGAACACATTCTTGAACAGGCCTACCATATAAACGCACACCATGATCTGAGCCACAAGGACGGGCAGTAAATACCCGCCCATTCGCCCTGTGCCGCGCCGTGCGGCGTTCTTTCGCACCGGACAGCGTCCCTGCCCATCCCCTCCGGCAGAAGCCACCACAGGCGGCGTGTGGGCAAACTTAGTAAACAAGAGAAAAAGGAGAGCCTATGGAGCAAAAAGCCAATATCACCATCGACAATCATCATATCACCGTGGAGCGGTTGCAGACAGCCTGCGGGCGGGAGATTCGGGTCATCTCCGTGTTTCCCCGGCATGGCAGCGAAACCGTGGAGGATAAGCTGAAAGCCCTGGCGGAACTGGACTTTCAGCAGGGAAAGCTGTGCGCGTAAAGTGCTGGACATTTCAGACCGTTCGGGGTATTGTGGTGTCGCAATGCTCTGAACGGTTTGACAAAGAAAAGGAGGGCTGTATGAATCAGTCAAACCAAATCAGGAAAACCGCTCTTTACTGCCGTCTCAGCCAGGACGATGGGATAGAGGGCGATTCGAACTCGATCCAGAATCAAAAAGCCATTTTACAGAAGTTCGCGGAAGATCACCATTTCCCCAGCCCCTGCTTTTATGTGGATGACGGTTTTTCGGGAGGAAACTTCCAAAGACCGGCGTTCCAGCAGATGATCTCAGACATGGAAAACGGCGAGATTGGGATCATTGTGACCAAGGATCTCAGTCGCCTCGGTAGAAATCAGCTTCACACTGGCCTGTACATCGAGGAACGCTTCCCCATGTTCGGAGTCCGCTACATCGCCATCAATGACAATGTGGACACCGACAGCAGCGAGAGTAATGACCTCATGCCGTTCAAAAATTTGTTTAACGAGTGGTTTATTCGGGACACCAGCAGGAAGATCCGTGCGGTGCTGAAGGCCAAAGCGGAACGGGGGGAACGGCTGGGAACCAGAACGCCTTACGGCTACCGAAAGGACCCGGACACGAAGAAGTTGATAGTGGATGATGAGGCGGCAACCATCGTCCGCAGGATCTTTGCCATGTGCGCCAGCGGCAGTGGCCCCAGCCAAATTGCCCGCATTCTCAAGAAAGAGCAGATCCTGACGCCTACCATGTACGCCTACACCAAGTACGGCATGACTCATACGGGATTGGATACCCAGCGCCCATATCACTGGTCTGGGGATACAGTAGCGGATATGTTGGAAAACGAGATCTATCTGGGCAATACCATCAACATGAAGCACAGCAGCAGATCCTACAAGGACAAGCGAAGGGTCGAACATCCAAGAGAGGAATGCCTGGTCTTTGAGAACACCCATCCCGCTCTCGTTACACAAGAAGTTTGGGACATTGTACAGCGGGTACGAAAGAGCAAGCACCGAAGAACCAATATGGATGAGCAGAACAAGTACTCCGGCCTTGTGTTCTGCGCCGACTGCGGCTCCAACATGGTGCTGCACCGGGCGCATACCATGTCCGCCAGCTACAATCACTTTACCTGCCGCACCTACAAGAAGGATGGAGAAGCCTGTACGGGCCACTATATTCGAGAGTGCGTTCTGGATGAAGTGGTGCTGGAGGACCTGCGGAGAGTAACGGCCATGGCACGGGAACATCCGGAGGAATTTTCCGCCTATATCGGCAGCAGGCAGTCCACCGAGCTTCAGCGGGAGATCCGCAGGCAGGAGAAAGAACTGGCAGTCATGCGGAAACGGAAAGCGGAACTGGACGCGATCTTCAAAAAGCTGTATGAGGACAGTGTGCTGGGCCGCATCACAACAGAGCAGTTCCAGATGCTCTCCGGCAGCTACACGGAAGAACAGAACCTCATCACTGTCGGAATCCCACAGAAAGAGAGTGAGATCCAGCGTCTGCGGGAAACGGCGATTGGAACGGACAGCTTTCTTGATAAAGCAAAGCGGTACACGGATATCACGGAACTGACACCGGAACTGCTGCGGCTGTTTATTGAGAAGATCGTGGTTCACGAGAAAGAGGTAAAGTGGTCTAAGCACGCACCGCAGACCGTGGAGATCTACTACAACGGCATTGGCTATGTCGGCAGTGGTCAGCAGGATGTGGAAGAAGCACTGGAAGCACTGGAATCCCTACAAACCCAGGACACAGAGAAGCCCCGGCAGGCATCGTAAACACGATGACCTGCCGGGGTATCCCAGGAATCACTTGTTACCCCTGTGAGGGGGGAACGTAAGCCCATCGCTTTTTAACAAGCTTTTTAGTCCCGGACCTTGTCGAATACATCCGTAATGCTCTTGTCAGGCGCGGGGGTAGCCAGAGAGACCACCACCAGCACGATGCAGTTGACAACGAAGGCGGGCATCAGCTCATAGATGTCCCAGATGCCGCCCAGAGGCCGGACGCAGAACTTCCATGCGAAGATCATCAGACCGCCGGCCACCAGACCTGCCAGCACACCCTGCCGGTTGCTGCGTCTCCAGAAAAGGGCGAACAGCACAGCGGGGCCAAAGGTTGCGCCGAAGCCGGCCCATGCGAAGGAGACGATCTTGAACACGTTGCTGTTGGGGTCCGCCGCCAGGAAGATGGCGATAAACGCGATCACCACCACCGTCAAACGGGCGGCCAGCATATTCTGCTTGGAAGTCAGCTTGACGCCGAACACATCCTGCAATACGTTTTCAGAAAACGCGGAGGCCGCCGCCAAAAGCTGAGAGTCCGCCGTGGACATGGTAGCCGCCAGAATACCTGCCAGAATACAGCCGGCCACAATGGCAGGCAGCAGACCGTAAGAGGAAAGCAGGTCAGACAGCCGGACAATGACCGTCTCCGTGGCGCTGCCCTCCAGCATGGGGATGCGGCCCACACTGGACACGGCATGGCCCACGATGCCAATAAACACAGCCACGGCCATGGAGATCACCACCCAGATGGAAGCGATCCGGCGGGAGAGCTTCAGCTCATCCTCGTGCCGGATGGCCATAAAGCGCACCAGAATGTGGGGCATGCCGAAGTAGCCAAGGCCCCAGGCCAGCATGGAAACAATGCGGATCAGCCCGTAAGGCTCCGCCTGGCCGGAGGCGGCGTTATAGGTCTGACCAAAGCTCAGAAAACCGGGAAGGCTGCTGGCATGAGCCAGAACAGCATCCATACCGCCGGCCTGCACAATGCCGAACACCACGATGACGCACAGGGCGACGGTCATAATCACAGACTGGATCAGGTCCATAGTGGCGACAGCACTGAAGCCGCCCACGGAGGTATAGCTGATGATGACGATGGCGCCCACGATCACGGAGAGCATATAATTCCAGCCGAACAGACTGTTGAACAGCTTACCGATCGCCGCCAGGCCGGAGGCCACATAGGGCACGAAGAACACCAGGATGATGAGAGAGGCGATACCCATAATGATGGGCTTTTTCTCCCCGTAGCGCTTGGAGATAAAGCTGGGGATGGTGATGGCGTCCAACTCCACGCTGTAACGCCGCAGGCGGCGGGCCACCAGCAGGAAATTCAGGTAGGTGCCGATGGCAAGGCCGATGGCGGTCCAGCTGGCGTCCGCCACGCCGCTGAGATAGGCGAGGCCGGGGATACCCATAAGCAGATAGCTGCTCATATCGCTGGCTTCCGCGCTCATGGCCGTGACCAGGGGGCCCATGCCCCGGCCGCCGAGGTAAAAGCCTTCAGCGCTCTTCTTGCTTCGTTTACCGATCATCACGCCGGTGAAAATCACCAGACAGAGATACAAAATGATCGTTGTCATGATCGCGATCTGTGCGGATGTCATACAATACTCTCTCCTTTAACACTTCAATGCTTGGTATCATACCACAACGCAAACAAGAATGAAATACAGAACGCCGTATAGAATCAATTCTATACGGCGTTTCTTATAATATCAGATTTTTCTTTATATTTCAACAGTTTTATACTGTACAGAAAGATGGAATACTTGAAAAACAAAAAATAAGATTTATTCTCCGACTCGGAAACTCTCCAAAAACAGGGGCGTCATCTTCTCCGCGTAGGCCACCAGAGAGTAGTCCCCGCCGCACAGGCACCAGTCGTAAAGCTGTGCCCGTTCCCACATGGCGAAGGCCCGGACGATCTCCTCCTGAGCCAGACCGGGGCGGAATTCGCCCCGCTCCGCACCCTGACGGACGATCTTTTTCAGCAAGCGGAAGTAGACCCGGCTCCGGTCCAGCAGGTGCTTTTCTCCCCGCGCCAGCAATTGGGTGGACAGCAGACGGGTCAGCAGGTCGATGGACACGCTGGACTCGATCATCACATACAGCTCATGGTTGATATAGGCCAGCGTCTCGATGGCACCCTTCTCCGGGTCCAGCGTGGGCATCAGATCCTCGTATTTTTCGTCGAACACATAGGCCAAGGTGCCCATCAGGGCGTCCTTGCCGTCAAAATAATGGTAGAAAGAGCCTTTGGAGGTGCCGGATTCAAAAACGATATCCTCTACTGTGGTGCCGTCATATCCCTGCTCATAAAAGAGCTTCCAAGCGGCGGAGATGATCCGTCCCCGGGTATTGCGGCTGTTTCGTTTTGCCATGACGTTGTCCTCCCTGCAATGTAGCTGTGAAAATTTTACAATGAAACCCTTCAAAAAGCAAGGGGCGGGGCCGGAACGGTCCGCTTTTGGGCAGATGTTTACACTTTACCCATTGAACCCGGCGGTTCCACACCGTATAATGGAGAAAAGCGAACGATCACCGGGAGAACCCTCCCGCAGCCATATTTGAAAGGAGAATTCTATGGAAACCATGCTGAACGTCACCGTGAACGGCACGATACACCAGTATCCCTACGGAACCACTTACCGCGCCATCGCCGCGGAATTTCAGGAGAACTATCCCCACCAGATCCTGCTGGTAAACCGGGACGGCAAGCTCCGGGAGCTGCAAAAGACCGTAAAGCGGAACTGCTCCCTCTCCATGGTCACCGCCGCCGACAAGCCGGGCCGCCAGACCTATGAGCGCAGCGCCATTCTCCTGATGCTCAAGGCATTTTATGACGTGGTAGGCCGGGAGCAGATGGAACACGTCCGGGTGGAATTTTCCCTGAGCAATGCTCTGTTCTGCCGGGCCAGAGGCAGCTTCACGTTGGATAACACCCTGCTGCACCGGATCGAGGACCGGATGCGGGAGCTGGTCCGTCAGGTCCTGCCCATTGAAAAGCAGTCTGTGGATATCGAAGACGCCGCGGCCTTTTTGACAGAAAACGGCATGGAGGATAAGGCCCGGCTCCTGAAATACCGCATCAGCTCCCGGGTCAATCTTTACACTTTGGACGGCTTCACTGACTATTTCTACGGCTACATGGTACCGGACACCGGTTATCTTCAGTGGTTTGCTCTGGAGCTGTTTGAGGATGGCTTCATCCTCCGCCTGCCGTCGCTGGAGGAACCGGAGCAGGTGGGTAAGTTCACGCCCTCTATGAAGGTGTTTCAGGCCATGCATGACGCCGAGGATCGCTCCGCCGCCATGTATATCTCCAACGTAGGGGAGATGGATGACATGATTGCTGAAGGCAACGCCACCCAGTTGATTTTGGCCCACGAAGCCCTGATGGAAAAGCGAGTGGGTGACATTGCCGAGGAGATCGCACGGCGGAAGGACGTCCGCTTCGTGATGATCGCCGGTCCCTCCTCCTCTGGCAAAACCACCTTCTCTCACCGGCTGTCCACCCAGCTGATGGCCTGCGGCCTGCAGCCCCATCCCATCGCCACAGACAACTACTTCCGCAACCGGGAGGACACCCCCAGAGATGCCAACGGCCAGTACGATTTTGAGGGACTGGGCGCTATGGACGTGGAGCAGTTCAACAGCGATATGAGCCGTCTGCTGAAGGGCGAAACGGTGGATATGCCCACCTTCAACTTCAAAAAGGGCGTCCGGGAATACAACGGTGAAAAGCTGACGCTGGGAGACGGCGACGTACTGGTGATCGAGGGCATCCACTGCCTGAACGACGAATTTTCCCACTCTCTGCCTAAGGAGAGCAAGTACAAAATTTACATCAGCTGCCTGACCACCCTGAATATCGACGATCACAACCGTATTCCCACCACCGATGCCCGGCTCCTCCGCCGCATCGAGCGGGACGCCCGGACCCGGGGCTACGGTGCTCAGGCCACCATCAAAATGTGGCCCTCCGTCCGCCGGGGCGAGGAACAGAACATCTTCCCCTATCAGGACAGCGCCGATACGGTGTTCAACTCCTCCCTCATTTACGAAACCGCCCTGCTGAAGCCCTATGTGCAGCCGCTGCTGTTCGGTGTGCCCCGGGGCAGCGACGAATATCTGGAAGCCAAACGTCTCTTGAAGTTCTTGGACTATTTCCTGCCAGTCCCGGCAGATGACGTACCCCAGACCTCCCTGATGCGGGAATTTGTAGGCGGCGGCATTCACAAGACGTGATCTCCATTTGCAGACAATTTCATCCGATCTATCTGATCCCCGGCGGACACACTCTGTGTCCGCCGGGTGTGACTGTCAATAAAGTGATAAATTCTCCGCGACGGTAAGGAAGGGTGTGCGCGGGAAACCCAAGAAGGGTGTC
>OJNX01001374.1_pt1 | contig 13250 bp, 10 predicted proteins | sample 1598021 | NCBI WGS metagenome assembly OJNX01 (sample SAMN01915227, study PRJEB22387) | human gut metagenome | isolation source: stool | host: Homo sapiens | place: USA | reverse complement strand
AAAATCATTAATCTTTGAAATATAAACTTCGGGTAAGTCCTTATCAATATTATCAACTTTTAAACTTGCATTCTTTTCTTCTCCATTATCATTATATTTTATATTAATATATCCATTATTTTCAATTTCAAATGTATAAGTTATATATATATCATCTTGAATTTTGTTATAATTAGTTATACTACTACCATTAAAAGTTGGGTCATTACACTCATATTTTAAAGGAACTTTTATACTGCATTTAACATCATTATTTGACCATTCTTTGGGATTTGTTTCAAAAATAATAGCACTTGAAGCAGTGACTTCACTTGATTTGCTATTATATTCTAATAAATTTTTTAATTCATCTGTTAATGTATAATATGTATTATTTCCAATTTTTAGTCCTTTAGCATAATATACGATTCCTGTTTTAATTGAAAAAACATATATATCATCATCAGTTTGACTTACACCTCTAGTTAAGCTATTTAAGTCAAGTTTTGTATAATCAATCTTGCTTAAGTATAATTTATTATCTATTATTTCTTCTGCATTATCAGTAAACTGCTTTTTTACATCAGAAGATGCTCCAGTTAAATCTATTGTAACAAAATCTGAAATTGGATAATCTCCATCATTTTTTGTTCTATATCCATCAACACTCTCTTGTACCATCTTAATTTCCGATGCAAATACAATCTTTTTAGATGTATTTGCAGTATTAATTCCTGTGTAAGTTATTACAGAAACTAAGGTAATCATTACAGCAATTGTTACTACTAATGTAACCATTGCTATTCCTTTTTTCATACAAATACACCTCCTATTTTATACCATACCTTGCTTTATCTACAATATAATTATGCTTTATTTCTTCTTCTGTTAAGGCTCTATTATATATTCTTATTGAATATATTTTTCCTTTCATTCTATAGTTATTATTTCCATAAAAGCCAAAAGCTATTGGATAGGATGATGGAAGAGCCCATGATTCACTTGCTAAATTGTTTGTCAATCTTTCTGAATTAAGATACATTAAATCTGGATCATATTGCACTGATATTGAATTTTTCTTATACAAATTCTCTACCAAATACCTTTTCTTCACATGCCCTAAAGAAAAACCTTTATCTTTTACTGGACTCCATGCCATACATTTTAAATTATTTCCAAAAGAGGCTATATATACATATTCATTTTTTTCTTCTAGTTCCAATACTATTTCCACGGATACAACATCTAATGCTTTTTCTGAATACATTTTAGAGTCGTTACCATTAAGATACATATTATTAGAATTTATTACAACATTTTCTAATGTAAGATCATTATTATTTCCACTTAGGTCTTCCCATATACTACTACTTGTACTATGTCCATTTCTCGTGTTTTTTACTCCATCAAGTAACAGTACAAGCCCATTACTTACATAGTCCATAATATTATTTTCATTTAATCTAATATATTCTATGTGATAATTTCCTGATTTATCTTCAATATATACTGTTATATTTCCAGCAAAAGAATTGTCAATATTTATTATATTATCTTTTACTTCTATTCCATTATTTTTAAAATACTCTTTTACCTCTTCTTCACTAATATATATATTAGCAAATTTTTTTGTTTTTATTTTGCTATCTTCTTTAGATATGTTTTGAATTTTTACATATTTTTCTTCTTTTTGTGTACTACCATTTATACTTTTTTTTACATCACTAAGTGAAAATGTAAGCTCATTATTATCAACATCTTGAACATTGTACTTTAGTTCTTTTTCCTTTGAGTCACTATTTATTTTATATTTTACAGTAATTGTACTATTTTCTTTAGACTTTGTTTTATACATATTATATCCCCAGTTTTTTTCAGTTGAATATTCAAATGACTCATCAGTTGAAGTAACTTCAACATTTATATAACTTTCTGGAACTTTTATATCAATCTCTTTTATACCATTTTCTAAATTTCCCCCGTAAAATATTATTCCATCATTTACGTTATTACTCTCTGTATATTTTATAGCTTTTTTTAGTTCATCAGTTAAAGTATAATATGTTTTTGATCCTATTTTACATCCTTTTGCATAATATATCCTTCCTGTTTTTTTAGATATACAATATATATCCTCACTATTTTCTTCTGTACCATTTCCGTAATGTAGAGTGCCTGGATTAATCATTGACATATCTATTTTATTTAAAGCAATTGTATTATCATTTGAGATATTCTCATCTTGAAATTGACTTTGTATTTCTGGAGTACTGATATCTCTTATACTAATTATTACTTCAGAATTTGATGGTAAATTTCCATTATTACTTGCAATATAACTATTTACTAGTTCATTTATATATGTTATCTCAGATGCAAATCTTACTTTTTTGTTACTATTATATATACTATTTGCTGATATAACCACGGTAGAAGAAAGTAATATTATTACTGCAATTGTAGTAAGTAAAGTAACTAAACTAAAACCCTTTTTCATTTATTTCTCCTTAATTTATATACCAAACCTTTTTTTATCCATTTGATAATTATGATTTATTTCATCCTCTGTTAAAGCTCTGTTATATACTCTAATCGAATATATTTTTCCTTTTAGCCTAAATCCGTTGGCATATCCGCTTACCATAAATGGATACTTAGCAGAAACACTCCAACTGGTATAAGCAACATTATTTTCTAATTTTTTACCGTTTAAATACATGGCATCTGGATTATATTGAGCCATGATATAATTTTTTGTATATAGATTTTCTACTAAATACCTTTTCTTTTGATGTCCTAAAGAAAATCCTTTATCATTTGGAGTCCAAGCTAAAATTTTATATGGTGATCCGAACGATGCAATATATTGTGAATCTTTAGAAGATTCTTCTAACTCTAATACCATTTCTACAGATACCGCATCTATACTATTTGATGAATACATTATCGAATCTGTTTCACTAAAGTACATACTATTATCATTTATTGTTATGTTTTCCATTGTAACATCATAATTATTTCCACTTAAATCCTCCCATATATTAGTATTTGTACTATGTCCTCCTCTTGAATTTTTAATTCCATCTAATAAAAGTACTAAACCATCTTGTATATAATCCATATTTGCTGTTTCATAGATAACTTTGCTATTTGATTCATTTGATGTTTCATTACCATATCCAATTTGACTTTTTAATTCTTCTGTCAAGGTATAATATATATTATTTCCTACTCTATATCCTTTAGCATAATATACAATTCCTGTCTTATTTGAAAAAACATAGACGTCATTTGAATTTTTGTCTTTTCTTGTTCCTTTTGTAATATTTTCAGCTCCAATTTTATTTAAATCAACTAAGTATAGCACAATTTTATTATCCTCTGTTATATCCTCATTTTTAAACTGATTTTTTATATTATCTGTAATTTCTAATAAAATAGATTCCTTAGTATTATCATCTAAAACGGTGTATGGAAGCTCTTCATTTTCATATTTATATTTATCTACAAGATTTTGAATCTCATAAATTTCTTTTGCAAACTGTTTTTTCTTTGTATTATTTATAATTCTATTTGATGATATCGTAATAATTGATAACAAAATTAAAAATATCATAATTGAAATTATTACAACAACATAACTAACTCCACTTTTTTTCTTTATCATAACTCCACCTTTTTACAAAATAAATTATAATTCATTATTATTATACATATTTTATACTTTGTTAAAACTTTTGTCAACGAATTTGTAAATATTTAAGAATGGATAAATTTATAACATAATACCTAATGTCATATATTTTTTACAATATTTGAATTTTCAATTAAAAAAAAAAGGATAGTAAAACTATCCCTATTCAATAATAAACCTTTTTAGTGAATTATCAGTTATTTTTCCAAGTCCCTTATATCGCAAATTTTCGTATACCCTTACTATACCATTTTGTATATCAGTATTTATAATTATTCCATTTAAGAATTTCTCATAATCTTTTTCGTTTAAATCTACTTTTTTTGAATCTTTGTATAAATTTTCTATTGACGTTATTCTATCTAACATTTCTAAGTATTCCAAATTTAAAAAATCATATAAATCTATACTGTCATCTATATCAAAATTTCCAGTTTTTAACCTTTTTAATTCTATCATAGTTGCTCCACAGCCAAGCTTTACTCCAATGTCATGTACTAAACTTCGTATATATGTTCCCTTAGAACATGATACAATAAAACTTACCTGTCTTTTTTTTAAATTGACATCTATATCATCTATACCAAATATTTCAATATCTCGTGGTTTAAGTTTTACACTTTCCCCATTTCTTGCATATTCATATGCCTTTTTTCCTTTAATTTTAATTGCACTATATATTGGGGGGATTTGAGAACTTTTTCCAATAAACCTTTTTATTCTTTCTTTTATATATATTTCATCATTATTTAATGTATTGGCAAAAACTATTTTTCCTGTTATATCGTAAGTATCAGTTTCTACTCCAAGCAACATTTTTACCTCATATTTTTTATTGTCAGACAAAAGCTCATCTGATAGTTTTGTCGCCTTACCAATACATATTGGTAATACACCTGTTGCAAGGGGATCCAATGTCCCCGTATGTCCTACTTTTGTGTTAGGAAATATCTTTCTTATTATATCTACTACATCATGTGACGTAATCCCTTGCGGTTTATTTATATTTAGTACTCCATTTTTAATTTGTGGTACCATCAACTAACATCACCTCTACAGCTTTTAAAATTTTATTTTTTACTCCATCTAAATCATCGTATATTGTAAATCCAGCCGCTCTTGGATGACCTCCGCCTCCATTTGCTATTGCAATTTTAGATATATCTACATTACCTATAGAACGCATACTTACTTTATATGTTCCATTCTTCTTTCCTCTGATATATATACCAACTTCAGTTCCTTCAACCATTCTAAGGTAATTTGTCATTCCTTCTGCATCTTCTTCATCAAGACCAAGTGAATTTATTGTATCATAATCTATTAAACTATATCTTACTTTTCCTTCATTGTAGACTTCCATATTTTCTATAGTTTTTGCAATTAATTTTAATTTAGCCTCTTTAATAGTATCATTTAATTTCTTACATACAGTAACATGGTCAGCTCCTGCCTTAATAAGTTCTGCTGCTGCTATATGAGTATCACTTGATGTATTTGAATAATTAAAACTTCCTGTATCAGTCATTATACCTGTATAAATATATGTTGCCATTTCTGAATCAAATTTAATTCCTAAATATTTAAGAAAATTATACACTACCTCAGATGCAGAAGACATTTGATCATTAATATATCTTACGTCACCATAAGGATGAGATACTTGATGATGATCAAACATTATTACATTTTTAGCTCTTGAAAATGCTTCATCGGAAAGTGCTAAACGTGTTTTATCACTTGCATCAAGAGCAATAAGTAAATCATAATTTTCAACATATATATCTTTCTCACATATTTTTGCTATATCAGGTAAAAATTTAAACACATCAGAATATTCAGGCATTATTACATGAACATCCTTATTTAATTTTTTCATTGCAAAATACATTCCATATGTAGATCCAATGGCATCACCATCTGGATTTACATGTGCTACAATATATATGCTCTTCGATTTATTTATAATTTCTTTTGCCTGTTCAAATTCCATTTAATCACATCCTTAACTATATGTTTTTTTCATTATCTTTTTTTATAACTTCATCAATAACTTTATCCATATATTCACCATATTCCATTGAGTTATCAAGTTTAAATATTAAATCCGGAATATTTCTCATTTTAACTTTCTTAGCAAGTGAATTTTTAATAAATCCCTTAGCCTTTTTAAGGGCATCTAGTACTTTTTCTTTATTCTTTTTTCCATATATACTAACATAAACAGTTGCATACTTTTGGTCTGGAGTTACTTTAACATCAGTAACAGAAATCATACCAGATACCTCAGGCTCTTTTACTTCATAAGTTATTATTGAAGATAAAGCTACTTTAATATCTTGTTCTAATCTTTCATGTCTTTGCATTAATTAACCTCTCTTTTCTTCAATTAATTGGAAACATTCTAAGATATCTCCTTCTTTAATATCGCTATAATTTTCAAGTTTTATACCACATTCATATCCTGCTTGAACTTCTTTTACATCATCTTTTTCACGTTTTAGTGAATCAATTTTTGCTTCATGAAGTACAATTGAATCTCTTACAAGTCTTACCATTGTTCCTCTTACAACTTTACCATCTTTTACATAGCATCCTGCAACGACTCCAACATTTGTAAGTTTAAACACACGTCTAATTTCACATTTTCCAAGAACTTCTTCTCTATATTTTGGAGTAAGCATTCCTTTCATAGCTGTTTCAACATCATCAATTGCATCATAGATTACTCTATATAATCTTAAGTCAACTTCTTCTTTTTTAGCAAGTTGTTCTATCATTGAATCAGGTCTTACATTAAATCCTATAATAATTGCATTTGATACTGATGCAAGTGTTATATCGCTTTCTTTTATTGCACCTGTAGATGCATGTAATACTCTTACTCTTACTTCTTCATTTGAAAGTTTTTCAAGAGATTCTTTTAAGGCTTCAACAGAACCCTCAACATCTGCTTTTATTATAACATTAAGTTCTTTAATTTTTCCTTCTTTAATTTGGTTAAATAGATCTCCTAGAGTTACTTTATGTCCTTGTTTAATTAAGTTTCTACGTCTTTCAGCAATTTTTCTATTTACTAATTGTTTTGCAACTTTTTCATTTTCAACTTCATAGAATACATCACCAGTCATTGGAACGTGAGATAAGCCAAGTACTTCAACTGGTGTAGAAGGCCCAGCAGCTTTTACTTTTTTACCTTTATCATCTTTCATTGCACGTATTCTACCAATAACATCACCCACAACAATTGTATCTCCAACATTAAGTGTACCTCTTTGTACCAACATTGAAACAATTGTACCTGAATTCTTATCAAGTCTTGCTTCAAGAACAGTTCCTTTTGATTGTTTATTTGGATTTGCCTTTAAGTCCTTTACATCAGCAACTAATAAAATCATTTCAAGTAACGTATCTATTCCCTCTCCTGTCATAGCAGATATTGGAACACAGATTGTATCTCCACCCCATTCTTCTGCTACAAGTCCAACTTCTAATAATTCTTGTTTTACACGTTCTACATTTGCATTTGGTTTATCAATTTTATTTATTGCAACAATTATAGATACTCCTGCTGCTTTAGCATGATCAATAGCTTCTATTGTTTGTGGTTTTATTCCATCATCAGCAGCTACTACAATTATAGCTATATCTGTAACTTGTGCACCTCTTGCTCTCATTGCTGTAAATGCTTCATGTCCTGGTGTATCTAAGAAACAAATTTCTCTATCTTTACATTTTACCTTGTATGCACCAATATGTTGTGTAATTCCACCAGCTTCTTTGTTAACTACATTTGAGCTTCTTATTTTATCTAAAAGTGATGTTTTACCATGATCTACGTGTCCCATTACAACAACAATTGGAGGTCTTACTTCAAGATCTTTTTCATCATCTTCAGATTCGTCAAATAATATATCCTCTTCTGTAACCTTTACTTCTTTTTCTGCTGTAATTCCAAATTCTCCAGCTACTAAATATGCTGTATCGAAGTCTATTTCCTGGTTTATTGTTGCCATTATACCAAGGTTAAATAATTTTTTTATAACCTCAGATGCTTGTTTTTTGATACTTTCAGCAAATTCCTTTACTGTCATTATTTCTGGTAACTTAACTTCAGTCATTGGAATAATTTTAGTTTGATTTAATACAGGTTTTTGTTGTTTTTTCTTTTTATTTCCTTTACTTCTTGATAAGTCACTATCTCTTTCATATAAATCCATTAATGAACCTGAATCAACTTCAAGACCTTTTAATTTAGATGTAGATATTCTTGTATTTCTTTCCCTTAATTTATTCTTATCTAATTTATCTTTTTTATTATCTAAAGAGTTTTTGTCATTATACTTTCTTTTATCAATTATATTATTCTCATATTCTCTAGTTTCTTTTTGCTCAGCTGGTGCAGATTGCTTTATAAACTTGTTAACTTGATATGCTGTGTTGCTTTGAGCATTTCTATAGTTATTACCTCTATTATTACTATATCCACCATTATTGTTTTTATAAGGTCTATCAGACTTATTAAAAGAAGAATTATTGTTTCCATTCCTTCTATTCTGATTGTTATTGCTAAATGGCTTTTTGTCTGAATAGTTTTGTTTATTATTTGAACGATAAGAGTTACTACTATTATTGTTACTAAAGTTATCGCTTTTTTCTCTATTATTTTGGGTATTAGAAAAAGATTTTCTTTCAATATTTCCATTATTTACATTATTAATGTTAGTACTTTTATTTATTTCTTTTTTAATCTCTGGAGTGGTAGTTTTTTCTATAGGTTTTCCATTTCTTGTTATAACAACATTTGTAGGACGTGTTCCAAATCTAGGTTTATTCATCATTCTATTTTGTCTATTTTGTTGCATTCCGTCTCTATTATATCCCCTTTTCTCTTGTTTTGATTTATTAATATTATCTACCGTATGATGAGATTTTTTTATTGCACCAGAGATATCCGTAGTTATTTGTTCTACCTCTTTTTTATCTCCTTCAGTATTTATTACTTTAACATTTCTACGAATTATATGCATTTGATTCTTTTCAACACCTGATTTTTTTTCCACTACCTTATTCACACCTTTTTTTAATTTACCAACAACTTCATCTTCTACAACTGACAAATGAGATTTAACCTCTACTCCTATCTTTTTCAATCTTTCAATAACTTCTGTATTAGTTATACCCAATTCTTTTGCAAGTTCATATACTTTCATTTTTCCCAAAACTATTCCCCCAATTCATTTTCTAACTCTAATAATACGTTTTTCATACTTTCATTATCTAAGTGTAATTTTGTACTAAGTTTATTCTTAGTTATATAACTCCTACATTTATTTATGCATTCATGAGACTTACACATATATATTCCTCTTGAGTTTATTTTTCCACTTTTATCATATATTGCTTTTCCATTTTTACTTACTATTCTAAATAGTTCATTTTTATTTTTTTTATCCCTACATATTATACAACTTCGTATAGGATTCATATTTATCTCTCCTATTATTCAACAACAACTTCTTTTATTTGTGTCTCTGTTTTTATATCAATTTTCCATCCTGTAAGTATTGCTGCAAGTCTTACATTTTGACCACTTGCACCGATAGCATAAGACAATGCCTCATCAGGTACAACAACAGTAGCTATTTTTTCCTCATCATTAATGTCTATGGCAAGAATTGGTGCTGGTGACAATGCATTTATTATATAACTTGGTATATCATCACTATATGGTATAACATCTATTCTTTCTCCACCAAGTTCATCAATTATTGGTTGAATTCTAACACCTTTTTTTCCAACTAAACTTCCAATTGGATCAATATTTTCATCATTAGAATATACAGCAATTTTTGTTCTACTTCCTGCTTCTCTTGCTACAGCCTTTATTTCAACAATACCATCTATAATTTCAGGTACTTCTAGTTCAAACAATTTTTTTACAAAGTTTGGATCTTTTCTTGATAAAACAATTTGAGGTCCAAATTTTCCAGATTCTGTTACACTTACAACATATGCTTTTATTCTTTGATGTGGTTTTAATTCTTCTGTTTTTACCTGTTCCTTTACTGGAATTAAAGCCTCTACTCTACCAAGATCAACTATTGTTCCGAATTTATCATTTTTTTGAACAACCCCTACTACTATTTGACCTTCCTTATCTGAATATTGTGTATATACAAGATTACGTTCTGCCTCTCTTAAACGTTGAACTATAATTTGTTTTCCAGCAACTGCCGCAATTCTACCAAAATTCTTTGGTGTTACTTCTACATTTACAACGCTTCCAATTTTTGCTCTTTTAGATATTTGCAAAGCTTCTGGTAAAGATATTTCTTTATTTTTATCCTCAACTTTCTCAACTACTGTTTTTACAGCATATACCTTTATATTTTGTTCATTTATATCAACAATTATATCCTCAGTAGTTTCATAATTCTTCTTGTAAGCAGCTTCTAATGCCATCTTTAATGACTCAATTAAATATTCTCTTGTTATTCCTTTTTCTTCATATATTTCATCAATTGCATTAAATAATTCCTTTGAACTTATTTTATCACTTTTCATCTTTTAAACTCCCCCTAATTAAAATTTCTTTAATTTATTGATATTAACATTATCTTTATCTTTAAAAGCACTTTCAAAATCATAAATAGTATGTGCTATAGCTATATCTTTTATATTAAAAGTATACTCTTTTTCTAAAGATTCAATAACAATATTATTTTCATCATCTATGCTTTTTAAAATCCCAGTAATTTCTTTTTTACCATCTAATTTCTTGTATAGTTTAACATATACTTCATTTCCTATATATTTCTTATACAACTTTTTATTTTTTAGCTGTCTCTCAAGACCTGCAGATGAGACTTCTAAAACATATTCCTTATCAATATTTTTATCTATGTCGTCTTCAATTTTTCTACTTATTTTTTCGCAATCGTCAACTGAAATATTTTCATTTAATTTATCAATAACAACTCTTAAAATGTTATTATCTCCTTCTTTTACAAATTCCACATATTCAAGTTCAAATCCCTCTTCTTCAATCTTTGGATTTATTTGCTTTTCAATATTTTCTAATTTCATATTTTTCTCCTACTTAAACTTAAGTGAGAGGATTGTTCACCCTCTCACTTGTCATACAGTACTTATATTATACTACAATTTTATACCAATTGCAATACTTTTATACATTAATTTTACATATTTCTATTTATTTTACAAAGTTATTTCTCCATCACTGCAAATAATCTTTTTTATACTCGTATTTCCAGCTTTCCATCCAGTTGATTTTCCCAAAATATTATTCCATTGTTCTTTTGTTCCTAAATATGTTATACTTTGTATCTTATTACATGAAAGGAATATTTGATCAGACCAACTACCTACATTACTACCTATAGTTACCTTTTCTAGTTTTCCTGAACCATAAAAAGTTAATCTCCCTAATTTATTTGCATTTACAGTTATCTCCTCTAAATTTGAACAAAATCCAAATGCACTATTTTCAACACTTTCTACTGTATCTGGTATATTAATATTCTTTAAGTTTACACATTTATAAAAAGCACTTTGACCTATTTCTTTGACATTATTAGGAATTGTATATGTATCACCTGTTTTCCCAGTTGGATAAGCATATAATTTTGTTCCATCTTTCGAAAATAGTATTCCATCTTTAACCATATATTTACTATTATCTTCATTTATTTTTATCTCTTTTAATGATGATGATGTATGTAAATTCTCATTACTTACATTTAAATTATCAGATAATATTGTTAAGTCACTTAAGTTATTACATGAAAGGAATGTTTGATCTAGCCAACTGCTTACATTTTTGCCTATAGTTACCTTTTCTAGTTTTCCTGAGCCATAAAAAGTTAATCTTCCTAATATATTTGCATTAATTGTTGCTTTCTCTAAATTAGAGCAAAATCCAAATGCACTATTTCCAACTCTTTCTACTGTATCTGGTATATCGATAAATTTCAAATCAGAGTTATAAAAAGCATAATCTCCTATCTCTTTTATATTATTTGAAATTGTATATGTATCACCTAATTTTCCAGTTGGATAAACATATATTTTTGACCCGTCTTTTGAAAACAATATTCCGTTTTCTACCATATATTTATTATTGTCTTCGTTTACCTTTATTTCTTTTAAAGATGACTTTGTGGTTAGATTATTGTTGCCTACATTTAAAGTTTCAGATAAGATTGTTAAATCATCAAATTTATCACATGAAAAAAATATCTGATCAGCCCAACTACTGACATTTTTACCTATAATTACTTTTTTTAATTCTGAACAACCTTGAAATGTTAATTTTTCTATATTTTGTGCATTACAACTTACTTGTTTTAAATTAGTACAATTCCAAAAAGCTTGAGATCCAATGTTTTTTATATTATCAGTTATAATAATGCTTTTTAGAGTTTTATTTTCCTTAAATGCTTGTGATTTTATTTTAGTTACAGCCTTGCCATTATGCTCTTTTGGAATCGCAATTTTTGAAACATTGCACTCTCCAATTCCTGAAACCTCATAAGCAACAATATTTGATTCATCATTTGTTTCTTTTCCTGATGAATCTAGTCCTATAAAAGCTAAATTATTATTTGGTAAATAATATTCTGCTACTACTTGCATATCTTGCGTTATATTTCCTTCTAATCTCTCACTTATTCTAATATATCCATCTATTTCTGGTAACTCAATAGAATAATAATTATCTAGTACTGCAATATTCATATCTTCTTTTATTTTATTTTCATCTTGATCTACAAATTTAACTGTTAATGTTTTTGACATATAGACTCCTGAATTTAATAGCCATTCTTTTTCCTTTTCATCACTGCCAATATATGCTATCATATCATCTTTTATTGCAAGTTTTCCTTCATACTTTTTTTTGAAATCTGGTACATACGTATATACCGAATTTTTACTTCCATCCTTTGTATATTGTTTTGCATTTATTTTTTCATTTCTATCACCTTGCATGTTCATATATTCTTTGCCTATATACATATTTAACTCATCTTGAAAAGCTCTTACATCCTCTTTAAAAGCAGCTTCTTTCGCACTTGATATTGGATTATTTTCACTTATACTTAGTATTACTGTAGCTGCCAATATTATTATTACAATTATTGTTACAATCAATACAATTAATGAAATTCCTTTTTTCATATTTAGTCCTCTCTTTTTTATTAGTTTAACATATCCAATATCTTTTTTCTATATTTTTATATAAAATTATGCATTTTTTAATATATTAATACATTTTGCATTTGCTATTTCAATTCTATTACATAGATTAATAATTGTTTTACTTATTCGTGGATATTCTTTTTTTATTTTTTCTATATCTTCATTTCTTATTATAATATCCTGAATTACTATATTTAGTATATCATGTATATTTTTACACTCTTTTAAGTTTATTTTTATACTCATATAAGTAGCAATTTTTTCCCCTAATCCTAATCCTTTTACATTTTTCTTTCTATTATTCATCATGCCTATTACCGATTGAATTAAATTTTGATATATTACTAAAATGTCT
>OJNX01001364.1_pt1 | contig 13328 bp, 10 predicted proteins | sample 1598021 | NCBI WGS metagenome assembly OJNX01 (sample SAMN01915227, study PRJEB22387) | human gut metagenome | isolation source: stool | host: Homo sapiens | place: USA | reverse complement strand
GGGATAAACGCTGAAGGCATCTAAGCGTGAAGCCCCCCTCAAGATGAGATATCCCTCCTTCGGGAGTAAGACCCCTTGAAGACTACAAGGTAGATAGGGCAGAGGTGGAAGCATGGCAACATGTGGAGCTGACTGTTACTAATAGGTCGAGGGCTTAATCTGGTTAATAACGGAGAAAAACAAATCGGATTTGTATGAAGTTTTGAAGGTATATTAAAATAAGACGTAATTCCTATTGCGTCCTTTTTCTATATTTGATATAATATTTAAATATAGGGGATTGGTCAAATGGTATGACAGAAGTCTCCAAAACTTTTAGCGGGAGTTCGATTCTCTCATCCCCTGTTATTAAACCTTGAAGCAAGATAGTTGTTTCAAGGTTTTTTTTGTTTAAAAATGAAAATAGATGTATTATAATGGGCATAAAGTATTTATTTTAAATGATATTAATTTTGTATTTCAAAATGGATTACAAATGTAAGGAGGATTTTTAAATGAAGGAAAAGCTTAAGATTAATGTGACGAAGCCACAATATGTGCAGGTGTCTGATATTACATATGCGCAGGTGGATTCGTGGTATGATCACTGTCGCAGGGATTTAAAACTCGATTTAATATATCCGGAAGATATGTCTGACAAGCGTTATCCTTGTATAGTATGGATATGCGGTGGTGGATGGATGAGGATTGATAAGTCAGCACATCTATCATATCTTAGTACGCTTGCTCATCAGGGTTTTGTTGTTTGCAGTGTGGAATACCGCACATCAAATGAGGGTTGCTATCCTATGCAGATAGAGGATGTGAAGGCTGCAATCAGGTATTTGAAGGCACATGCAGATAGATACAGAATTGACAAGGAACATTTTGGTGCGATGGGAGAATCAGCCGGAGGATTTTTGACATGTATGGCGGCATTGGATCATGATAAAGCTCGTGATGTTGGAGAATATCTTGAAGAGTCAAGCAATATTCAGGCAGCATGTCCATGGTATCCACCTACTAACCTTAGCACATTTAAGTATAAAGATGCCGAAGAATGCGCAGCATCTATGGAGTCACTTTTACTCGGATATAATATTATGAGAAATATCAAGGAAGCATACAATAGTTCTCCGGTGTCTAAGGTGACAAAAGATGCTCCTCCATTTTTGATTATTCACGGTATAAATGATCAGACAGTTCCGTTTGAGCAGAGTGAAGAGCTTTATGACAAGCTTATTGAAAATGGCTGTGATGCAGATTTGATTGCATTAGAAGGCGCTGATCATGCGGATATGCAGTTTTTCCAGGATGAACTGTGGGATAGGATAATCGAGTTTTTTAAGACTAAATTGGGATAAAATCATGTCATACAGTAGCTCTTAAGAAAATTTTTTTAGTCGGAATAAAGTCTGTTTATAAAGGCTACGATATTTTTTGCAACTGAATAGTTACGATAATTATTATAAATAAAAACCATAGTATCTTAATGCATTTAAGATATCTATGGTTTTTGTGCTTATGAACCATAACAATATTTTTCCAAAAATTTTCACTTGATTTACCCGAACATATGTTGTATAATGCAAACAGATGTTCGAAAAAATGTGAGGAGGCCTTATGTTAACGTCAATCAGTGCTGATATTATGGAAAAACTTAAGATTCTGTCTGATGCGGCAAAGTTTGATGTTGCATGCACTTCCAGTGGTGCATCCCGTTCGGGTAATGGAACTGATATGGGGAGTGCATTTGCCAGTGGAATATGTCATTCATTTACAGCTGATGGCAGGTGTATATCGCTTCTCAAGATACTTTTTACAAATGAATGTATTTATGATTGCAAATACTGTATCAACAGATGCACTAATGATGTTGAAAGAGTGACATTTACGCCTGAGGAGGTATGTAACCTTACTGTTGAGTTTTACAGACGCAATTATATAGAGGGACTTTTTTTAAGCTCAGGTATCATAGAATCGCCCGAGCATACTATGCAGCTTTTATATACCACGCTTTTTCTTTTGAGAAACAAATATCATTTCAATGGGTATATACACATCAAGGGTATACCGGGAGCCTCCTCTGAGGTTCTTGAGATGATTGGATATCTTTGTGATAGGATGAGTGTTAATCTGGAGTTGCCCACAGCGGAAGGGCTTAGGGCAGTTGCTCCGAATAAGGCGCGTAAAAACATTCTTACACCTATGAGATTTATTCAAAATGGTATAAAGGACAGCCGAATGTATCATGGCAATAGCAGTATGAAAAACCGTATGTATATAGATGAGCAGGCATATTATGAGCAGATGGCCGAAATAAAAGATAGTACTGCAAGATTATCAGAGTATCACAGAAGCCTTGGGGTTGCTACAGATTGCGGGAAGGCTGATAAGCTTTCAGAAAAAAGCTGGGAATCAAGCTTAAGTATCAAAAGACCGGACAGATATTATGTGCCGGCGGGGCAGAGTACACAGATGATTGTGGGAGCAACCGGAGAGAGTGATTATCAGATTATATCTGTAGCAGAAGCAATGTACAACAGGTTTGATATGAAGAGAGTATTTTACTCGGCTTTTGTGAATGTTAATATGGATGAGTCATTACCGGGTATCGGGCAGCCACCACCGTTAAAGAGAGAGCACAGGCTTTATCAGGCAGATTTTCTTATGAGATTTTATGGATTTAAGGCAGGAGAACTTTTGTCGGAGGATAATCAGAGCTTTAATGATTATATTGATCCAAAGTGTCAGTGGGCTGTAGGTCATCTGGAGTGTTTTCCGGTTGAGATTATGACGGCGGATTATTATACACTTCTCAGGGTCCCGGGAATAGGCACTAACAGTGTCAGGCGTATTATAAAAGCCAGAAAGCATGCAAAGCTTTCGTTTACAGATTTAAAGAAAATGGGTGTCGTGCTCAAAAGAGCACTGTACTTTATCACCTGTGATGGTCGTATGATGTACAATACAAAGCTTGATGAAAGCTATATTACAAGGCATCTCATATATAACGAAAGGCCGGATACTATGCTTTTAGCTGATAATAAATCATGTACTTATGAGCAGATGAGTATATTTGATTTTATATCTGAATAGACAATATTTTGTAAAGCTGCAGGGAGAAGTATGCATGGATAATATAATACTTAGATGTGATAATAATATAAATGGGATTTTTACCGCTATATATGATGCTTTTGTATACAAAAATCAAATGCAAAAAGAAAATCACGAGGTATACCGGGACAATATTTCTATTGAGATAGGCATTGGAGGAAACTATTCACTTTTTTCAAAGATGATAGATATTGAAACAGATGAGATAAAGGTCCAAAAGACAATTTTGACAATTCAAAATAAGCTTGGTTTTAAGATATATGAGACTGTATTTGATGCTTTGTGCCATTATTCTGATAATAGAGCAACAATAGTGCTTGGATTTCTTGTCAGAGCATTTAAGGTGGGACAAAGGATTATGGAGCATATGACCGATAAATATGTTATGGAGGTATTTGAGCTTTCAAGAAAGGTAAACAAAGAGGCTGACAAGATAAGAGGGTTTATTCGTTTTAGTGATAATGGAAACTATCTGCTGGCGCACTTTGAACCAAAATGTGATATGATACCGGTTGTTATGTGGCATTTTGTGGACAGGTATCCCGGGGAAAATTTTGTAATCTATGATGATAGAAGAAGGTATGCAGTGGTTCACCCGAGGCTTAAGGAGTGCTTTTATATCAATGAAAGTGAATTTAAACAGCTTGAGAGAAGTGTGCCGGTGAAGACAGACAGTTTTGAGCAGTTATGGAAGGTGTATTTTGAACACACTGATATAAGGGAGCGGTTCAATCCACAATGTCAGCGCAATCTTTGTCCAAAGTGGTATAGGAAGAATATGGTGGAATTTACCTGATTTTTGAAAGAAATAAATTGTTGCGGTTACATTGTGGTGTGTGAACAGTAATATAGTGACAGAAATACCAATAAATGATACAATTTATACATGTATACTTAAACATAACGATACTATATCAGGGTGATGCTATGCAGATATCAAATTTGGTAAGTCAATACAACAATTCAGTGGCAAATGGTGAGCCTATGACAGGAGCAAAGGGCGTTGAAAAGCTGGTATCTTCTTTAAATGAAATGTCAAAAGGGATGATATTTGAGGGAACAGTAAGCAGTGTCCGTGGCAATCAGGTTAAGCTTGCCTTGTCAAATGGTCAGCAGATTTTGGCAAGGCTGGCAGGAAAGTTTTCATTTGAACAGGGACAGTCTGTGTTTTTTCAGGTGAAAAATAATGATGGAGGCACTATAGAAATAAAACTATATACAGTTGATGGCGAGGGAGCCAACCTCACACTTATGGATGCGCTAAAGGCTGCAGGTCTGTCGGTAGATGGCATAAATTTGTCGATGGTGAACAAGATGATGGAAGAGCATATGCCAATTGATAAGACAAGCCTTAATCAGATGTATCAGCTTGTGCAGGATAATAAGGATATTAATGTGACTACACTTGTTGAGTTAAAGAGGCTTGGAATTGAAATTAATCAGGTAAATGCAGCTCAGTTTGAAAATTATGCTAATGACAAACAGGCTATTACAATTGCTATGGATAGTTTGATAGATGAACTGCCGAATGCTCTTTCAGCCGAAGATTTATCAATGTATAAGCTTGTAACCCAGGCGAGGGATATTTTAAATATTGTTACAGAAGGGCTGCCGGAAGAGGCATTTATATCAAGTGAAGCTTCTGATATGTCACAGTATGAGACAATAATGCGTGATAATCAATCGGCACCTGTAGTAAAAAAACACTTTAATATTGCTGAATTATTTGAATCATTAAACAGTGTTTCCGGTGAATCACAGGACATTCACACAACGCAGAAAATAAACAATGCTCCGGCAACAGATACCATCCTTTTACAGGAGAATGAAACAAAATCAAATACTATTGGATTTCTTTTATCGGATAAGCAGATAGAAGAGCTTAATGAACAGGTCAGGATGCTGCTTCCGAATTTACAGGAAAACAATATTTCTTTGTATTCAGAGGATAGCAGTGTCGTAGGAATACTTAACGATATAAAAAGTATGTTGGAAAATACACCGGCAAATGCCGATACACTGAGACATTTGTTTTCAGGAGAAGCCTTTAAGCTTATGTTGAAGGAGGCTTTAGAACAGCAATGGATGATTAAACCGGGAGATTTAGAGAAGAATCCTAAGAAGCTTGATGGCTTGTACGACAAAATTGAAAAACAGATAACAAATATGGAAATTATTTTGAAAACATCAGGAGTGGTGAATCCTAAAGCAGAGGCACTGGCAGATAATATCCGTGGAAATATTGAATTTATGAATCAGATAAACGAGGCATATACATATGTGCAGGTTCCATTGAAGATGAATGAAAAAAACGCCAGCGGACAGTTGTATGTGTATACAAATAAGAAAAGTATGTCCAATCCGGACAAAGAATTATCAGCATTTTTACATTTGGATTTAGAGCATCTCGGTGGGACGGATGTGTCAATTAAAATGCTTCATAGGAAGGTTACAACTAATTTCTATTTGGATAGTGATGAGTCATATGCACTGGTAAAGCAATTTCTGCCGGTGTTGGAAAAGAGATTACAGGATAAGGGCTATAATTGTGAATTGAATGTAAATAGTGGTTCGAAACAGATGAATTTTGTCGCTGGATTTCTGAAAAAGGATTTGCCACCTACAGGTCAGGTGCATAGATATTCCTTTGACATTAGGGCGTAGCAGTGTATAAGATAATTTACGAATAGTCACAGATGATTAAAACTTACTTCAGAAGGACAGGTGAGTTGTATGCATGGCGAAAATGATAATCGCAACAATAATGGAATAGACATAGGCAAAACAGCCGTAGCTATAGAGTATGTGCCGGGAGAAGCAGCACCTAAAATACTAGCTACAGGCAAGGGCGTTATTGCTGACAAAATTATTGAGAGGGCTAAGGAAAGCAATGTGCCTACATATAAGGACGATAAGCTTGCTGATACACTGTCTAGGCTTAAAATAGGTGATATGATTCCAACGGAGTTGTATGAGGTTGTTGCAGAGATACTTGTTTTTGTTAATGATCTGGATAAGCTTAAGGCAAAAATTGACCAAAGATAGTGTGTAGGTTATATGATATGTGAGGCAGTTATGAATAAAAGAAGTGTTGGAAGTATATATGAGCAGCTTGCAGCTGAGCAGTTAATAAATATGGGATATAGTGTACTTGCCTGCAATTACAGAAACCGTTTTGGAGAGATAGATATAATAGCAAAGGATGGAGATACAATATGTTTTTGTGAGGTGAAATATCGTAGAGATAACGGCTGCGGCAGGGCGCTTGAAGCAGTTGGTTATAGCAAGCAGAAAAAAATCATATCAGTTGCAAGGTATTATCTTATGAAACATGGTTTGGATGAGTGGACACCATGCAGATTTGATGTGATAGCAGTGGATGATGACGAGGTTACTGTGTTGAAGAATGCATTTGAGGGCAGTCAATAACTATTGGCTTGGCAGTTACGGACAGGTATTACACAACCGCATATTTCTGTACTTAATAGTTACGAAGTAACTATTAATATCAATTATAAACAGCAATAGTTATCGGTAATATATAGCTGCATAGATATAAATATGAAGACAGACATTGATAAGAATATAAAGATTGATAAGAATATAAAGATTGATGAGAATATAAAGAAGGATAAGAATATAAAGATGGATAAGAATATGCAGGCTGAAAACATACACAAAAATGTTGATGAAATTACTATAAATGATTTTGTTGCAAAGAATGATAAAGATGTTCTGGAATTAAAAAAGCACGTCCTTTCAAGCGGAAGTGTTGTTCCTTTGTTACATTTTAAGAAGCTAAATGAGCTTTCTATGATAGAGCATTGCTTTACAACACGTCTTGGTGGCATCAGTACAGGAATGTTTGATAGCTTAAATTTAAGCTTTACGCGTGGTGATGACGAGGAAAAGGTCTTAGAAAATTATAAAAGGGTGGCGGAGGCAATCGGAGCAGAGGCAGGACAGATTGTTACGACAGACCAGACACATACTACCAATGTTTTGAGAGTTGGAAAAAAGCAGTGTGGCATCGGGGTGACAAGAAAGAGACCATATACAGATGTGGACGGACTTATCACGAATGAGCCAAATGTTGTGCTTGCCACATTTTATGCTGATTGTGTACCGCTTTATTTTGTTGATCCGGTACATAGGGCAATAGGGCTTAGCCATTCGGGCTGGAGAGGTACCGTAAATCGCATGGGAAAAGAGACACTTATTGCTATGAACAGGGAGTTTGGTACCGAGGCACATGATGTTATAGCTGCGATAGGACCTTCAATATGTCAGGACTGCTATGAGATAAGTCAGGATGTTGCAGAGTGTTTTGTGGACGAGTTTGCGACAACAGACGATCCTCATGCGAGTGATATTCTGCTCTATAAGGGAGACGGCAAATATCAGCTTAATCTTTGGGAATGTAACAGGAGAGTGCTGGTGGAGGCAGGAGTACAGGAAGACAATATTGCCATAAGCAATATATGCACTTGTTGTAATCCCTCTCTTTTATTTTCGCATAGAGCAAGTCATGGAAAGCGTGGAAATCTTGGAGCTTTTATGTTTCTTAAGTAATTTTCGCACAATCTATTAAGGAAATAATAAGAAATGCCTAAAGCTATATATGTTAAAATAGGTGTATCACGTTGGATAGTACACTGTGCGGGAACTTATGCTGCCAGACAGTTTTTTGGTTCTTTGAGTTAATATAAAAGTCACAGCGGTACTGGCGTATATGAACAGGGGAGAACGATATGCAGTTAAATTATCGAGATTCAAAGCCTATTTATGAACAAATTAAGGAAGGCATCAGACGAATGATTGTTATGAATGTTATTAAGCAGGACGAAAAGCTACCGTCTGTACGTGTGCTTGCCTGCAAGTATGCAATCAATCCTAACACTATCGCAAAAGCATACAGGGAACTTGAGGAGGAAGGCTATCTTTATACTAAAAGTGGTAAAGGAACCTTTGTTGCTGATGCTAAGACAGCCAGGCAGAGTATGACAAGGAATTTGAAAATACTATTTGACCAGGTGGTGACAGAGTTATTTGTGCTTGAAACACCTGTTGAGGAATTGAGAACAAGAATGGATGATGCGAAAGAACAGCTGAGCATGGAAGATGACTTAGTCAGATTTGTAACACAAGATATGCAGACAGAAGATGTTGTGACAGAGGGTAATGATGATACAGATAAATAAGTTAGTGAAAAAATTTGATGATTTTACAGCACTCGACGGCGTGAATATGAACGTGGAAAAGGGTGCTGTCTATGGGCTTGTTGGTCCAAACGGAGCCGGAAAGTCTACACTTATCAGGCATATTACAGGCGTAATGAGACAGGATGCAGGGGAAGTGTTTATTGATGGTGAGCCTGTATATGAAAATGCAAGGATTAAAGGACATATGGCTTACATTCCGGATGATATGTTTTATTTTTTGCAATCTGATACAATTAATATGATGCATTATTATAAGGGAATGTATCCAAATTTTGATGAGAAGCAGTTTTACAGGATGCAGGAGTTTTTTCCATCTATAGATGTTAAAAGGAATATCAGAAAGCTCTCTAAGGGCATGCAGAAGCAGGTTGCCTTCTGGCTTGCGCTGTGCTGTAAACCAAAGCTTATTGTACTCGATGAGCCTGTTGATGGGCTTGATCCTGTCATGAGAAGACAGATATGGTCTATCATGCTTGATGATGTGGCTGCAAATAATACTACAGTGGTTGTATCGTCTCATAACCTGCGCGAGCTGGAGGATGTGTGTGATCATGTAGGTATTCTCAATAAGGGAAAGATTATGATAGAGCGCTCTCTTACAGAGCTGCAGGGTAATATTTCAAAGATTCAGATTGCATGTCCATATGGCATGCCTAAGATACCGCAGGATTTTAAAGTACTTCATATGTCAAATATAGGAAGAGTATACACAGTTATTGTGCGTGGAGAGCCTGAGGCTGTTGTAAAGGCTATTACAGATGGCAAGGACAGTCCGCAGGTAGTGGATGTACTGCCTCTTACTCTGGAGGAAATATTTATCTATGAGATGGGAGGAGAGGACTATGAAGTCAAAGACATCATTTATTAATAAAACAATGCTGCAAAAGAATGTAAAGCTTTACTGGCCAATCTGGACACTGTATACAATAGTGCTATTACTTAACGGCCCGTTTTCCATGTGGAGCAGATTTAAGAGTGCAGAATTTATTTATGGCACAAATTGGCATAAGTATATGCTTGATATAATGTCCCCGGCTATCAGCATGGAGGCGGATATGATTTTTATTTTTGTCATGGCATTGGTTACAGGCATGGCAATGTTCAGTTACCTGTATAATTCGAGAGCTTGTAATATGATTCACTCTATGCCTGTGACAAGACGTCAGCTTTTTTCGACTAATGTGTTGACAGGTCTGCTGTTTATGTGGATTCCGCAGATAATTAAGTACTTTATGTCGTTTGTTATATGTATATCATATGGAAATACTAAGGTGGTACATATTGGAATCAATCTGCTTGCTGCAATGGGAATATCATTTTTTATGTACAGCCTGGTGTGTCTGTGCGCAATGATTACAGGGCAGCTTGTTTCTGTAGCAGTGATGTATGCGGTTGTCAATCTGCTGTATGGTGGAGCGGTTATTGCTATTGCCAATGTGCTCACATATGTATCATACGGGCTTCCATATATGGAATTTGTAAGGAAAATAAGTGTTACGTGGTTTGCACCCATGTTACAGCTTCTCAATCGGGTAGGCTTTCATCCGACCATGAAGAAAGCAGGAGATGATTATTACTGTATTAAATATACTTTCAGAGGCACAAACACTATCGTAGTCTATGTCATCGCGGCGGCAGTTATATACTTTATTTCTTATAAGATTTATAAGCATAGAAATTTGGAAAATGCAGGAAGTTTTATTGCCATTCCAAAACTTAAGCCGGTTTTCAGATGGGTGCTTGGCTGTCTGGGAGGACTGATTTTATCTACTGTCACAGCGTCGCTTTTGCTTGGACTTAGAATCAGCATTGGTGTTCCTGCGATTATGATGCTTGCAGTGGTGCTTGGAATCATAGCCTTCTTACTTTTAGAGATGATTATAAAGAAGAATTTTAAAATTTTTTCTAAAGCACTATTTAAGGAAATCATTGCTTTTGGTGGGTTTGTTATAGTTGTATTTGGAGGTATAACAGTTTACGGAAATGTGCAGGAAAATTATATACCGAAGCTTGCTGATATTGATTCTGCCAGTATAGCCATAGATTTTGATATCAACCTGGAGGGAAAGGATGTTGAAAAGATTTTAGAGACTCAAAAGATACTTATGGCGCAGAAAAAGGATTATTTTAAAAAGAGATATGATGATTCCGGGTATATTACAATCTCATATACATTAAAAAATGGAGAAAAGGTCAACCGTGTATATCATACAACGGATGATTTTAATCCACATAAGCAGTGTAAGGCGATTATGGCGGAGGAAAATAAACCACAGAATATTATTAATGCCATAATGCAGTGTGATACGACAGATATTACCTTTATCAATGGCTCGGCAGAGCAGTATAATGATAAATATGTAGATGTGCTGAATGAGCGCTTTAACGGAAAAGTTGCTGCGGATATTTTTGATGCTGTAAAGAAGGATGTTGAGGCCGGTGTGATGCAGGAATATAATTTGCAGAGAATGCTTGACGGAGTGGATAAGGATACCAGCTATATGTACAATCTTATGCTGAATTTTACAGTGCCAAAGGGCAACAGGATTGGAGAAAGCTGGAATGTCGATGGCTTCACATGGTATGAGGAGCTGTTGGATATACTGGGTGTGACAAAGGAGTATTCTGATTTTGGGGATGCCCGTTCCGATGGTATTGAAACGTATTCGGTCAACATTAGTTTTGGCGAAAACTGTACTAATCTGATAGCTGTTCTTAAAGAAAATGGATTAATTTCATCAAAAGAACCACTTTTGACATATGAATAGTTGTCTCTGTAAATGGTATTGTGATATAATTACTCTGTTATAGATGTTTTGTTTATTATTTTATCATTATTCTGAATAGTTACAATTAGTCTATAATCTAATATGAATTTAGAACAGGAGAGTATATGAGCAGACCAGTAGTGGCCATCGTTGGCCGTCCAAATGTTGGAAAATCTACTCTCTTCAATGCGCTTGCAGGAGAGAGGATATCTATAGTAAAGGACACTCCGGGTGTCACAAGAGACAGAATCTATGCAGATGTATCATGGCTTGATTATAATTTTACCATGATTGATACAGGTGGTATTGAGCCGGAATCCGGAGACGTGATACTGTCACAGATGAGAGAGCAGGCACAGATTGCTATAGACACCGCAGATGTTATTATTTTTATTACAGATGTGAAGCAGGGACTTGTTGATTCTGATTCAAAGGTGGCGGATATGCTTCGTCGTTCACACAAGCCGGTTGTATTAGTTGTCAATAAGGTGGACAGCTTTGAAAAGTATATGACGGATGTGTATGAGTTTTATAACTTAGGAATTGGTGATCCACATCCTATATCTGCAGCTTCGATGCTCGGACTCGGAGATATGCTTGATGAGGTTGTAAAGCATTTTCCGGATTCATCTAAGCAGGACGATGAGGATGACAGACCGAGAGTTGCTATAGTAGGTAAGCCTAATGTAGGTAAGTCATCGCTTATCAACAAGCTTGCCCGTGAGGACAGGGTAATAGTGTCAGATATAGCAGGCACCACAAGAGATGCTATCGATACAGCCATAAAATATGATGGTAAGGAGTATATATTTATCGATACAGCCGGTCTCAGGCGCAAGAATAAGATAAAAGAGGATATAGAGCGATACAGTATTATACGTGCAGTTTCCGCAGTTGAGAGAGCTGATGTTGTCATTGTAGTGATAGATGCTACAGAGGGAGTTACTGAGCAGGATGCTAAAATTGCGGGTATTGCCCACGAAAGAGGCAAGGGAATTATCATTGCTGTCAATAAATGGGATGCCATTGAAAAGGATAATAATACCGTAAAGCAGCACACAGAGAAAATCCGACAGATATTAAGCTTTATACCATATGCAGAGATACTGTTTATTTCGGCAAAATCAGGTCAGAGACTCAACAAGATATTTGAGCTCATCGATGTTGTTATAGAAAATAACTCAATGCGTGTTGCAACAGGAGTGCTAAATGAGATCGTTACGGAGGCAGTTGCCATGCAGCAGCCGCCTACAGACAAGGGAAAGAGACTTAAGATATACTATGTGACTCAGGTTTCGGTTAAGCCGCCTACCTTTGTAATCTTTGTAAACGACAAGAATCTTATGCATTTCTCATATACCAGATATCTCGAGAACAGAATCAGGGATACATTTGGTTTCAGGGGAACTGCACTTAAGTTTATTACAAGAGAACGAAAGGAAAATGAGTAAAATGATACTGGCTAGGATTTTAGCATTGGTCGTAGGGTATTTCTTTGGAACCTTTCAGACCGGATATTTTTATGGTAAGGCACATGGAATAGATGTAAGAGAGCATGGAAGCGGTAATTCAGGCACCACCAATACGCTTCGGACACTTGGATGGAAGGCCGGTGCAGTTACCTTCTTTGGTGATTTGTTCAAGGCAATCATAGCGGTTTTGATATTTTATTTCATATATAGAAATACATATCCACAGGCTGTTAAATGCATAGAGCTGTATGCAGGCTTTGGAGCGGTGCTTGGACACAATTTTCCATTCTTTCTCAATTTCAAGGGAGGAAAGGGAATAGCATGTACATCAGGTGTGATACTTGCTGTATGTCCGATTGCGGCTCCGATATGTTTGGTATTGTTTATTCTTGCTGTAGCCATAACAAGATATGTCTCGCTTGGTTCTATACTGGTTGTTATATCGTTTCTGATTCAGGCAATTGTGTTTAACCATATGGGGCTGCTTGGAGTAAGTGGCAATTATGCGGTCGAGTTTGATATACTTGCTGCTTGTTTTACGGCGATGGCTATCTGGCGACACAGAGCCAATATCAAGAGACTTTTAAGCGGAACTGAAAATAAATTTGGTCAGAAGGCAAAGTAATAATAGTTTTTGATTATAATAATTATATAAAATACGAGGCATAGAAAATGAGTAGAGTAGGTATTATAGGTGCAGGAAGCTGGGGAACAGCATTATCCCTGGTGCTTGCAAATAACGGACATTCTGTTGAAATATGGTCAAT
>OJNX01001332.1_pt1 | contig 13598 bp, 10 predicted proteins | sample 1598021 | NCBI WGS metagenome assembly OJNX01 (sample SAMN01915227, study PRJEB22387) | human gut metagenome | isolation source: stool | host: Homo sapiens | place: USA | reverse complement strand
TGCCACTGATGGCGAAGGCTGCTGCACAGTCGGGCGCTGTGGGGATCCGTGCAAATACGGTGCGGGATATCACGCAGATCAAAGAGGTGGTAGCCCTTCCGGTGATCGGGATTATCAAGAAAGATTATGAAGGAACACCGATGTATATCACGGTGACGATGAAAGAAGTGGATGCCCTGGTCGCGTGTGGTGTGGATATTGTGGCGGTACAGGGAACCGGTGCCAGACGCCCGGACGGAAGCAGTGCACCGGAATTTATCCGTGCGGTCAAAGAAAAATACCCCCAGCAGCTGGTAATGGCAGACTGTGCGACGTTGGAAGAAGGAATCGCATGTGCCGAGGCGGGGGCTGATTTTGTGGGTACTACGATGCGTGGCTACACACCGGAGACAAAAGGATGCGACGATATCGATTATGCATTTATCCATGAACTTTCCGAAAAATGCCCTGCAAAGATCATTGCAGAAGGACATATCCATTACCCGGAACAGGCAAAAAAAGCGTTGGAAGCGGGTGCATTTGCTCTGGTAGTCGGAGGGGCAATCACAAGACCTGCGGAGATCACATCAAGATTTGTTTCGGCGATCCGAAAATAAGAGAGCAAATAGAACGTTGTTATAAGAAAACAGTGACGGTTGACTTTATGTAAACCAACCGTCACTGTTTTTCTATGCTGAAATTATATGGAAAAAGTTATGTTCATATGGATTACCGTTCACCGGCTGTGTCCAGACCCATCACCCATTTTCCGTTGGTAAAATCCGGAATATCAACGACAGCACCGCCTCTGGCTACAGACATCTCGGACAGGGCTGTGATCGCCATCCAGGAAGCTGCATCGTAGACATCTACCGGCATCGGGCTGTCTTCGCGCAGGCACTGGAAGAACTGTTCGAATTCCAGCCAGTCCATGCCGCCGTGGCTGCCCTGGACGCCTTCTTCGAGGAATTTTTTCCAGATCGGATGATCGTAGGTTTCGGCGTAGGTATCAGCATTTCCGCTGCACTCTTTTCTCCAGTCAAAATCGTGATCGCGGTCTTCTTTGCGGTCGATGAAGACAGAATCGGTGGCTTCTTCGTACATGCCTTTGGTTCCGCGGACAGTGAAGTTACGGCTGTAGTATCTCGGCAGGGTGGTGTCGAGGGTCAGTTGGATGGTTTCTCCGTTGGCACAGCGGATCATTGTGGTGATGATATCACCCTGGGCAAAATGTGCCTGTTTCAGTCTTTCGTCATCGCTCTTATTCTGCATGATGAACTCATGGAGTCCTGCGGACTTGGAGGCGAAGGAAGAAAGGGTGAGCATCCGGTTTCCGTGGTTGATATTCAGGATCCTGGCGATCGGTCCCAGATCGTGAGTCGGATAGTTTTCGCAGTTTCTGGACAGATAATTTCTAAGGCGGTAATGTCTGTTCTCTTTTCCGAATGCGATTTCGTCTCTCAGATCATGCTGATATCCACCGGCGCAGTGAACTATCTCACCGAGAACACCCTGTTCTACCATATTTAATACCATCAGTTCGCGGCGGCCGAAGCAGCAGTTTTCCAGGAACATGAACGGTGTTTTAGTTTTTTCATAAGCATCGACCAGTTTGTAGCAGTCTTCCAGAGAGTAAGCGCCACCGACTTCCATGGCTACGGCTTTTCCGGCATACATGGCAGCAAGGGCGATCTCTACATGAGATTCCCAGGCGGTTACGATGATGATCGTATTTACCTCTTCATTTGCGATAATATCTTTATAATCGGTAGATACAAAAGGCGTCGGCTGTCCGGCAGCTTCCACTACTTTCGCTCCTTCCCGGGCGCGATCTTCATAAACATCGCAGACAGCGACAACCTGTTCTTTCTGAGCCAGAACAATATTTTCCAGCAGATCTTTTCCGCGGCATCCAAGGCCGATATATCCGATTTTAATATTTTCCATTAGAGTCTCTCCTTTATGTGTCTTTGTATAACCATTTAGTAGATAGAGTTCTGCGAGGTTTTTTGCTCTCGTAACTGCGAATATGCCGAATGATTATATTCTGAGGTTTATTATACACAGATACCGGGATTTGGCAAGGAAAGTAAAATCTAAATATTATGAAAAATCGTAACTATTCAGTAGCCACTGTCCACTGTGAAGGTACTGAACAGTTACGAAAAATCAAAGAAAAGTGAGTGAGAATCTTGTGTTTTATGTGGGAAATTTCTATAATAAAAGAAGAATCGTTTGAAAAAAATGAGAAGATTTCTGAGGGCTACAAACATAATGTAAAGGAGACAGGAAATTATGAAATTTACCAATGGTTACTGGCTGCTTCGTGATGAGATGAAAGCTGCCTATGCAGTAGAGTACGGAAGTCACCGGGTATACGGGCAGGAACTGACGATGTATCTGCCGTGTTCCCATATTGTGGATCGGGGAAGCTGTCTGAATATCCCGCTTCTGACGGTGACACTGTCCAGTCCGATGGACGGTGTGATCAAAGTGTCTGCGGTGCATCATGACGGAGCCGTATATAACGGACCTTTTGCAAAGATTTATACCGGCGATGCGCATGTGCGGATCGAGGAGAATGAGGAGCAGCTGATCTATCAGACGGGCTCTCTGAAAGCGGTGATCGATAAAGCACCGAATGGATACAAGATGGCATTTTATGAGGGAGATACTTTCCTCACAGAGTCGAGTTTCCGGAATCTTGCCTATATGCAGAACACAAAAACCGGGAAAAACTATATGCTGGAGCAGATGTTCCTCGATGTGGATGAATATGTCTACGGACTCGGGGAACGTTTCACGCCGTTCGTAAAAAACGGACAGGTAGTGGAGATGTGGAACGAGGATGGCGGAACTGCCAGTGAGATTGCCTATAAAAATATCCCGTTCTATGTGACAAATAAAGGCTACGGTATCCTGGTGGACAACGAGGGCGATGTGGCGTATGAGATCGCCAGTGAGAAGGTAGAACGGGTCCAGTTTTCCGTGGAGGGGGAACGTCTGGATTATTATGTGATCAGTGGAAAAACGCCGATGAGAACCGTAGAAAAATACACAGAACTGACCGGAAAACCGGCACTGCCGCCGGCATGGTCGTTCGGATTGTGGTTGACGACTTCTTTTACTACGAATTATGATGAGGCGACCACTTCCGGTTTTATTCAGGGCATGGCAGACCGGGAGATTCCGCTGCATGTGTTCCATTTTGACTGCTACTGGATGGATGCCTATGAGTGGTGTAACTTTGAATGGGATCCCGCGACATTCCCGGATCCGAAAGGCATGCTGAAACGGTATCATGATCGCGGGCTTCACATCTGTGTATGGATCAATCCGTATATCGGACAGAAATCCTGTCTGTTCAAAGAGGGAAAGGATCATGGCTATCTGGTTAAGAAAACAGACGGAAGCGTATGGCAGACGGATCTGTGGCAGCCTGGTATGGCACTGGTTGATTTTACGAATCCGGATGCTGTGGCATGGTATCAGGGAAAGTTAAAGACGCTGCTGGATATGGGCGTGGATTGCTTTAAAACTGATTTTGGTGAGAGAATCCCGGTGAAAGAAATCGAGTATTTTGACCATTCCGATCCGGTGAAAATGCATAATTACTATACTTATCTGTATAATCAGGCAGTTTTCGAATTACTGGAGCGTGAGAGAGGAACCGGCGAAGCTGTACTGTTCGCGCGTTCTGCCACCGTCGGTGGTCAGCAGTTCCCGGCACACTGGGGCGGTGACTGTTCTGCAAGCTATGTTTCCATGGCAGAGACTCTTCGTGGAGGACTTTCTCTGTCTCTGGGTGGATTTGGTTTCTGGAGTCATGATATCAGTGGATTCGAGAGTACCGCACCGGCGGACATCTACAAACGCTGGTGCCAGTTTGGCCTGTTAAGTTCTCACAGCCGGCTGCACGGTTCGTCTTCTTACCGTGTGCCGTGGATGTTTGATGAAGAGGCATGTGATATTCTGCGGGAATTTGTCAATCTGAAATGTCGTCTGATGCCATACCTGTACGGGCAGGCTGTGCGTTCACACAAAGAAGGCCGTCCGGTGCTGCGCCCGATGTTCCTGGATTTCCCGGAGGATCGTGCATGTGATACCCTGGATCGGCAGTATATGTTCGGCGATTCTCTGCTGGTGGCTCCGATCTTTAAAGAGAACGGTGAAGTGCAGTATTATCTGCCGGAGGGAACCTGGTATAATCTGATCACCGGAGCAGAGGTGAGTGGAGGAAAATGGCAGAAAGAGACGCATGATTATCACAGTCTGCCACTGATGATCCGTCCAAATACAGTGCTTGCTTTGGGCAATAATGACCAGAAACCGGATTATGATTATGCGGATGGTGTTAGCCTTCTGGTATCCGCGTTTGATGAGGGAGCCGAAGCGAAAACTGAGATACCGGATCTGAAAGGAGAGACGGTGATGACGGTGACTGCGAAACGTGTGGGAGATGAGATTCACCTGCATGTGGAAGGCGGAAATGGAAATTATACGGTGAGGAGCCTTTCGGGTTGCAAGGTAGTTGTGGAAGCGTAAGAATCTGCGGGGACAGAGAAGAAATACCGAAGCGTATCCGTAGAAATGTCAGAAAAGCCATAATGCGAAAATAAAATTGTAAAATTATATCACCACAAAGAAAAAGCATGCATACAGAAGCGAAAAAATCCTGTATGCATGTTTTTTTGATGCATTGCATATTAAAAATTGATCTGGTGAATCAATTTGCTTACATAAGATGCGTAGAACACTGCTGGATGTATCTGGATTCTGTGTCGGTCGTGGGAGATTGCAGTTGAAAAAGTCCTGTGTGCGGATCAGTTACCGGCAGCCGTACCGCGCTCCGCCCAGCGAAACCACTTTTGTGGAAATTCAAAGACAAACGGGATGCCAAGCACGATCGCCACCGCGATCTTCAAAGTCTGGAATCCACGGTCGGAAGCTTTGGCCAGCTGATCTGTCACGACATAATAGGCAGTCCAGTAGATCCCTGCTCCCGGAACCAGCGGGAAGATGCCTGCAACGAGAAAGATCGTCACCGGACAGTGGCGCCGGACCGCACTGAGCCTGGAGAGAAAAACGACAAGAACCGTGGCAAAAAAGGTGGAACCGAAGAGCCCGCAGCCAGCTAGCAGTAACTTGTAGCAGATCCAGCCACAGCCACCGGCCAGACCACAGTTTACATAATATTCCTTTGGTACCTGAAAGAGCAGGGCGAAAGCGATCGTACCGACAAAAGCGGTAAGAAATTCGAAAATCAGATGTACGGACATAAAGATAACCTCCTGAGAGATAGATAAATATATTTGATTTACGCAAGCAATAAGTAAGCTTCGCAAAGCGTATGTTATCTCGTTTTATAAAATCCGCCGGGACGAAAGAAACCCATGCATTCATAGAACCCCATGAATCACGGCAGAATCGCACCGCCCACAAAATGGTGATACCCGATCATTACAAGACCGACGCCCATTGCGATACTGAACGTGACAAGCAGTGCGTCCAGCATGCGGACCGCACCGGCAATATAGTCCTGGTCGGCGATATCGCGGATGCCATTCGTAAACGCCACACCGGGAACCAGCGGGATGATGGAACCGATGATAATCTCACTCAGATGATGTCCCAGTCCCAGCTGATAGATCAGCACAGCGATGAAAGTCACAAACATGCCACCGGATATATTCGTTGCGATTTTGGAAAGCTGTCCTTTCACCACGCACAGCAGATAGACATACAACAGAAGCCCCGCGATAAAAGCCACGATACAGTCCACCGGATCGCCGCCGAAGAGATAACAGAAACATCCACTGCCCACGCCGGAAGCAAGGATCTGGTAGAGATTCCGCTTGGCAGGCATCTGCTGGATATCCTGAAGCTTCTGATAGGCTTCCTCCGGTGTATAGAATCCGTGTTCAATCTCACGGGAGAGCTGGTTGACCGCAGTGACACGGTCAAGCCGGGTAGCACTCAACGGGATGTGGCGTACCCAGGCAAAGTTTTGATCCGAGTTGCTGTCAGCCGTGAGAAAAAAACCACTGCTTAGGACAAACGGATCACACGATTCGATGCCGTAGGCATGGGCGATCCGGTCGATGGTTTCCTCCACACGGAAAATCTCCGCTCCGCTCGCCAGCAGGATATCCCCGGCAAGTGCCGCCACATTTAACGCCATACGGTTATGTTCTTTTTCTACAGTTTCCAAAATAAAATCCCCCATTGTACACAAAAGATGCGGATACAGAAATAGAAAGATTCGGGATGTATTCGCGTATGGTATGACTCTAACACATTTTCGAAAGAAAACAAAGAAAAACCGATGCATTTTCAGCAGAAAATCAGGAGACATTTCACCATGTGGATGAGGAAAAGCAGCAGGAATCGACGGAAACGGTGGGATTTTTTGCTTGTTTTGAAATAGGTCTTGACGGGGGGAAGGAATATCTGTAATATATTCAAGAAGTACGCCCATCTGGTTGAAAAAGTTGGTGGGTGAGAAATGGAAAATAGAAAAGAAGTAACCGGCGGATCGTGGGTTGACTGTGGGATGGCGGTTATGAAAAAGAGGATAAGTATATGAAGAAAGATTGGGAAAACGTGACACTGATGCCGGAGTTTGACGAGCAGGGTGTTGCCTGCTATCGGCTGGATGGCGGGGATTATCTGAATGAGTATTATGTGGTTTCGGAGGCGGAGACGCGGAAGCTTCTGAATACACCGGAGATTGTTGGGTATGAGGTTTATAACTGCCTGATTCCTTCTACTTCTCAGATGTTGTATTATCTGAAAGAACAGAAGAAGGTGACGACGGCAAATATTTTATCGATCCTTCGCGGTGCGCTGAATTATCCGCTGGAGGAGAGCTGCTACCGGGAGCATATCCGTGTGCATGATATCAGTTTCTTATCCAGTGAGCGTGTATTTCAGGAGGAAGAGATCGCAGGGCTGGAGATCAAGTACAGCAAGCTGACGATGGTTCCGGACAGCACATTGATGATCGGGGATATTATTGCGAGTGGGGAGACGTTGATCCACTGTCTGCGGTATGTGACTGATTTTTATCGGAATCACGGGGCAAAGCTTCGGAATATTATCATCTTTACGATCGGTGGAACGAAGGGAATCGAGATCCTGGAGGATCTGACCCGGGATATTCGGGAGTTCTGGCCGGAATTTGAAGGATTTATCACGGTATATTATGAAGGAATCTTTGGAATGTACTCGGATAAAGGTGTGTCAGGCATCAACCTTCCGAATGTCGACTTCTACTGGAAAGGCGGTATCGTGGCTCCGGAATTTCGTCGGGAGACACTTTCCATGTGCAGTCCTCTGTTTGAAAAGTGTATTATCTATGATGGCGGTGCGAGACGTTACGAGATCCATGAGCATGTAGAAGAAGTGCTGGAGTTCTGGAACGGGATCAAAGAGCGCGCCGGTCAGATTGATTTTGGAACTTTACTGGAAGAAAAACTCGGTTATGAACTTCCAATCAGTTACGAAGACTGGCTCCATGCAAACCATTATGAAAAGATCCGTCCGGCAGATACAAAATGGCTGTATCGTCAGGAACAGGGATATGTGGAGAGCATGAAGAACATTACATTAGAAGAACTGGCGCAGCAGCGGATCGATGAATTTACCGGTGCACTGCGTAAATATATTCTGTAATGGAATCAGCCGAAAGACAAATAAGGTTATGGAAACAAACTGAGACGGGAGAAAACAAATGAAAAAAGAGACAGAACAGAAAGTAGATATTGATTATGCGGATCGCGTCGTACCGGAGGAAGGAAAGAAGGGCTTTGTGACCATGTTTATGATCATGCTGGGATTTACCTTCTTCTCCGCGAGTATGTGGGCAGGTCAGCAGCTGGCAGCAGGACTGGATTTCTGGGGATTCTTAAAATCTCTGCTGTTCGGTGGAGCAATCCTTGGTCTGTACACCGGACTTCTTGGTTATGTCGGAGCGAAGACAGGTATGAGCATGGATCTGCTGGCGCAGAAAGCCTTCGGAGAGAAAGGTTCCTATCTTTCCTCTGCAATGATCAGTTTTACACAGATCGGCTGGTTCGGTGTTGGTATCGCCATGTTTGCGATTCCGGTAGCAGGAGAATTATTCGGTGACAGTAAAACTGCCATGTGGGCACTTGTTATCGGAGCCGGTGTGTGTATGACAGCTTCCGCTTACTTTGGTATAGATTCTCTGACGGTGATCAGCTATATTGCAGTGCCGCTGGTAGCAGTACTCGGTACAGTGGCTATGGTCATGGCGATCCGTCAGGGCAACGGAACGATCGTGGATCAGTTCGCCGTATCCAGCGGTTCGCTCACCGTCGTTGGCGGTGCCGGTCTGGTTGTGGGATCTTTCGTATCCGGTGGAACTGCAACCCCGAACTTTACCCGATTTGCCAAAGATGCGAAGACAGGAACGATCGCAACGGTCGTGGCATTCTTTATCGGAAACTCCCTGATGTTCTTCTTCGGAGCAATCGCCTATATTTTCGTAGGCGGAAATGATATCTTCGAGGTTATGATCCGTCTGAATCTGTTCTACATGGCAGTTCTGGTACTTGGTCTGAACATCTGGACAACCAACGACAATGCCCTGTATACTGCCGGTCTTGGTCTGGCAAATATCTTTCATCAGAAGAAAAAACCGATGGTTCTGGTATCCGGTATCATCGGAACTGTGCTTTCTGTATGGCTGTATTATAACTTCACAAAATGGCTGAACATCCTGAACTGTACGCTGCCGCCGGTAGGTATCATCCTGGTACTTTCATACTTTATGAATAAGAAAGAGTATGAAGATCCGACCGCGAAACCTGCAGTGGTCAACTGGTTCGCTGTAGGCGGTGTGATCCTGGGAGCTGTTGTGGCAAATGTTGTAAAATTGGGAATTGCTTCCATTAATGGTATGGTGGTAGCAGCTGTATGCTATCTGATTGGCCAGGGAATTACCAAAAATAAATAAAAAATATAGAGAAAAATACAAAAAACCGTTATGTTGTACGAAAAACCGTAGGCATAACGGCTTTTTTGGTATACAATAGAGCGTAGAGTCTGCGAGAAGATAATATGGAGGGTTACATAATATGGAACAGGAAAAAATCAATCGATTGCAATGGATCCTTGATGATGCAGTGGCAAGGGGAGAGATCCCGGGCGCGATTCTGATGGTCAGAAAAGAAGGGAAGGAAACCGTGTATCTGGAAAGCGGTTATGCGGATATCGAGGCAAAAAAGCCGGTGTCGAGAGACAGTATTTACCGTCTCTATTCTATGTCCAAACCGATCACCGCAACTGCAGTGATGATTCTGGTGGAGCGGGGACTGATCGATCTGGCAGATCCGGTATGTAGATATCTTCCTGGATTTTGTGGACAAATGGTGGCTGCAGCAGACGGACATGTGGAAAAGCCATGGCGGGATGTCACGATCCAGGATCTGGTGAATATGACCTCCGGTCTGGTCTATGACGGCAATCATCTGACCGGAAAACAGACGGAAGCCTTATTTACCGAGGTGATTCAGGGACTTGATGAGGGAGAAGGAGGAGCTTATGGTACGGTGGAGATTGCCAACCGTCTCGGACAGATCCCGCTTGCCTTTCAGCCGGCGCGCTCCTGGTGCTATGGAACTTCCGCTGATGTGGCAGGTGCCCTTGTGGAAGTGGTTTCCGGTATGCGGTTCGGAGATTTTCTGGAAAAAGAGATCTTCACTCCACTGGAAATGGTGGATACAGGCTTCTGGGTACCGGAAGAGAAGCAGAGCCGGCTGGTGAAAACGTATGAGTGTAACGAAGGAAAGCCGTCGGTACTCTATACCGGTAATCATCTGGGCATCCGGAATGCGATGGATCGCCGCCCGGCATTCGAATCCGGTGGTGCAGGCCTGGTGTCTACGATTGATGATTATTCTCATTTTGCACAGATGTTGTTAAATGGCGGAAGTTATAAGGGAAAACAGATCCTCAGTCCGGCGATGGTACGCTTTATGACCGGTCATGTGCTGAGCGCAGAGCAGCAGGAAGTCTTTGAACGGGAAGGTATGGCATGGCTGGAAGGATTTTCTTATGGTAATTTCATGCGTGTGCTGGTGAACCCGGGCAGATCCACAACGCTGGGAAGCAAGGGAGAGTACGGCTGGGACGGCTGGCTCGGCTGCTATTTTGCCAATGCACCGCAAGATCAGATGACGATCCTTATGATGACACAGAAAAAAGATTCAGGAACTTTCCGGATGACACGGTTGCTGAGAAATACGATTTATAATATGTAAAAAACATAATTCTGTGGAAGAATGAACAGTTACAAAACTATAAACAAATGGAGAAGATGTGATGAAAAAAAGAGAATCATTTAATACCCGGTGGGGATTTATCCTGGCGTGCATCGGTTCGGCGGTGGGCATGGGAAATATCTGGATGTTTCCCACCAGAGTATCGTTATATGGAGGCGGAGCATTTCTGATTCCGTACTTTATCTTTGTGGCGCTGATCGGATTTACCGGGGTGATCGGAGGGATGACATTCGGACGTGCAACGAGATCCGGTCCGATTGATGCGTTCGGAATTGCCTGTGAGAGAAAAGGAAAAAGAAAACCGGGAGAAGCACTGGGGCTGATCCCGGTGGTCGGCTCGCTGGCGATGGCGATCGGCTATACGGTCGTTATGGGATGGATCTTAAAATATACGGTCGGCGCATTCACCGGGGCGACACTGGCACCGGCTGATGTGGACGAATTCAGTGCTGTGTTCGGTTCGATGGCATCTGCGTTTGGCAATACAGGCTGGCAGGTTGTGATCCTGCTGACAGCTATGGGGATCCTGATGTTCGGTGTCGGTGGCGGAATCGAGAAAGTCAATAAAGTGCTGATGCCGGTATTTTTCCTGCTGTTTGTGGGACTTGGCATCTATGTGGCATTTCAGCCGGGGGCTGTGGACGGATATCACTATATTTTCCGTGTGGACGGCAAGGCGCTTGGCGATCCGAAAACGTGGATTTTTGCCCTGGGACAGGCATTTTTCTCCCTCTCGGTGGCGGGAAACGGAACGCTGATCTATGGCTCGTATCTGCCGGATGAAGAAAATATTCCGGCTGCTGCGGGAAGAGTGGCTTTCTTTGATACACTGGCTGCGATGCTGGCAGCTCTGGTCATCATCCCGGCGATGGCAACCACTGGCGCGCAGCTTGACCAGGGCGGTCCGGGACTTTTATTTATCTTCCTGCCAAACCTGATCAAAAATATGCCGGGAGGAAAGATCATTGTGATTATTTTCTTTGTTGCTGTATTATTCGCGGGGCTGACCTCCCTGATCAACCTGTACGAAGCACCGATCGCAACGGTTCAGGAGAAATTCCATCTGGAGAGAAAACCGGCATGTGCGGTGATCGCGGTGATCGGCGTGATAGTTGCCATCCTGATCCAGGGTATCGTATCCGGCTGGATGGATGTGCTTTCTATCTACATCTGCCCGCTGGGGGCCGGACTGGCTGGTATCATGCTGTTTTGGGTATGCGGAAAAGAGTATGTGGAAAAACAGGTAAACAAAGGACGAAGTAGTCACCTTACCTCCTGGTTTTACCCGATCTGTAAATATGTTTATGTGCCGGTGTGTATCCTGGTGCTGGTTCTTGGGATCGCGCTGGGAGGTATCGGATGAAAAAAATACTTCTGATAGCGACAGGTGGAACCATTGCATCCAAATATACGGAACAGGGACTTTCTCCGCAGATCTCGGCGAATGAGCTTCTGGAGTATGTTCCTGCTGCGAGAGAATTCTGTACGATCGATACGGAAGCGCCGTTTTCTCTCGACAGTACGAATGTGTGTGCGAAACACTGGGCTGCACTGGCGGAACTGATTGAGAAAAAGTATGAGTATTATGATGGATTTGTCATCTGTCACGGGACAGATACGATGGCGTATACCGCGGCGGCGCTTTCTTATCTGATCCAGAACAACCGGAAACCGGTCGTTGTGACCGGTGCACAGAAACCCATTGATCTTGCGATCACAGATGCGCGCTCCAATCTTCTGGACAGCCTTCGTTTCGCTTCTCATCCGCGGGCACACGGGACGGTCATTGTTTTCGGCGGCAAAGTCATCGCAGGAACCCGTGCAAAAAAAGAGTTTTCGAAAAGCTATAATGCATTTTCGAGCATTAACTATCCGGATATCGCGGTAATCCACGATGACAGGATCGTCTTTTACATTGATGATAAGGAACAGTCTACGAAACTGTTGCAGTTCTATCATGAGATGGACGACCGTATTTTCCTTCTGAAACTGATCCCGAGCATCGATCCGCTGGTGCTGGAAAATCTGGCGGATTCCTATGATGGACTGATTCTGGAATCATTTGGTGTAGGGGGCTTGCCGGACTATGGAAACCATGACTTTGCAGCAATGATCGAAAAATGGACATCTGCCGGAAAACTGGTCACAATGTCCACACAGGTGACCCATGAGGGAAGTGATATGGGAATCTATAAAGTGGGAAAAACAATCAAAGAGAATTTTGAGATCTTGGAGTCCTACGATATGACACTGGAGGCTACAGTAACGAAGATGATGTGGATTCTGGCGCAGACGAGGGATTTTTCGGAGTGCAAGAAGTTGTTTTATACGACGATTAATAAAGATATTTTGTTTTGAAGGAACCAATGGGGACGGAGAAAAGTGGCTTTTCAAAGCCACTTTTCTCCGTCCCCATTGGTTTTTCGGTAAGCCCCCGGTGTCGTATGCACCTCTTTCCGAAATACCTGCGAAAAATAAGACTGGGAAGAGAATCCGACGGACTGTGCAATCTTGGCAATCGGCAGATTGCTGTGCGTCAGAAGTTCCTTTGCCTCATCAATCCTCCGGTTGATCAGATAACTGATCGGAGATACTCCTTTATAGCGTGTAAAAGCATGAACCATATAATATTTATTCATATATGTCAGCTCACTCAGGGTATCCAGATTGATCTCCTCCGCGAAATGCTCATCGAGATACTGTTCAATAAAATGACATTCCCGCGAAAGTTTGTCTGTGGTGGAGAAATCCGGGGTGGCGATGGTGTTGCGGTCGACCAGCTGGATCAGGATCTCAAGAAGGTTCTGACAGATGTTGATATAATTTTCCTTTTTTCCCGGAGCTCCTGGGTCAGGGTCTGGGTGTAAAAAAGCATTTCTTTTCGGTTGGAACGAAGATTGCAGATCGTGTATGGCAAAAATGTATTGTTGGCAGAACGAAAAGAGATTCCGCCCAGTCCCAGAACGATATATTCCAGAGCATTTTCCCCGTGGCTGAACTCCGTATGTGTCACGTTCGGATTGATCAGTACCAGGTCGTCTTCTACAACCGGGAAAGAATCATTTTCTGTCTGAAAAACACCGGTTCCGTGAATGACATAAAAAAGTTCGGCGAAAGCATGGGAATGAAGAATACTCTGCCAGTTCCGGTCATAGCGGGATTTGCTGATATAGAGAAGCCGGATGTCCAGCCGTTCGCTGGATAAGGCTTCTTTTTCAGGTGCGGTAAATATATAGCGATGATATGCCATGCGTTCCTGTTCCTCCTTTTTTATGTGCAAAATGCGAAAAAGTATAGAAGAAGTATAAAATG
>OJNX01001326.1_pt1 | contig 13631 bp, 9 predicted proteins | sample 1598021 | NCBI WGS metagenome assembly OJNX01 (sample SAMN01915227, study PRJEB22387) | human gut metagenome | isolation source: stool | host: Homo sapiens | place: USA | reverse complement strand
TCATTATACCTACCCCGCCATTATTTTCCAGTGTTTTCTGTACGGCCTGTGACATGGCCTGTGTCTGCCCCGTTACAGTCTCACCTAAGGAATATATTTTGTCTTCATAATTTTTCATTTTATAAAAATCCTCTCTCCGTCTTATGCCTTCTTCATCTTGCTTTTATCTGTATACAGAAAACCTGTCCCTGCTAGTTTTGTTACCCATTTTTGCATACAAAAAGGACACCTGCCAAAATCTGCCAGTGTCCCTACTATATTTTTTAAAATCACACATCTATATAGTATAAAAGGTATCGGAATCTCTTCTGTTCAGACATCTTTTCCATATATTATGATGATATGGAAACAGTGGCAACCGGCTGACATGGTCAAACTTTCTGACTTTAGTCCCTTCTGGCTTTGCGTCCCTGCCTTTCAACAGGTTTGCCTTTAAAATATTGTTCATTTTTTCCAAAAAATAAAATACCATGTGGTTGTTCTTACGTCAATAATATTTTGGTGGAAAATTTACATATATTTTAACCGAATCAAGTAAGTCCCCTGCGGAGGTTGCGAAAAGCAATAAGCAGTGGGTGAGGACCTGCTGTTTATTTTTCTAATCCCGCGGAAAAAATGCCCATTCGCCATTTCCAACATACCATCTTTCATACCGCCGATAAAATCGAATCTATAAACATGGAAAGTTACTGTCCAGCTAACCCCTGAACAGTAACGGTTCCAATGCACACTTTTTATTCCGTATGGTTCTTTCCGGTTTTCCACATAAACTGTTAGTAAAACTGGTATCTTTTTTCTTAAAAGCGAAATCTCTGCAACATTCCTGACAAATCAGAGGAGATACTGCAATGTATAATATGCATTGCCGGTATCCCCTCTGATTTACTCAACCATTATTCACAATTTTTTATTTCATTTTAACTTTTCTGACATTTGACCATTCGCTGAATGTTTTTGAATTATCCTCAGAAGTACGGTTCCATGCATGTAAACCAATATAATAAGTGCCTGATTTAACATTCTTAAATGTAACAGTTACTGTATTTCCTTTTATCTTTTTTACATAATAATTTTCTCCGGAAACAGCAGGGCGTTTCTGTCCGTTAGTTTTGGTAAGGGTATCACTGAGAACTACATCATAGCCCTGAGCGTTTTTGCTCTTCGTATATTTTACTGTCACTGTGGAGCCTTTAACAATTACCTTACTGATCACAGGTGCCTGTGGCGTAATGGCACTCACATCTACTTTATGGATCTCAGACCACTGTCCAAATACTTTTTTGCCATCTTCACCCTTAAACCATGCGTGGCATGCTACATACCAGGTTCCCTTATCCATATATGCAAACGCAGACTTCAGTTCTTCCTGATTTTTCAGAACCTTTGTATACTGTCCTGTTTTGAGCATATCCTCAGAGGTGCCGATCACATAATCATATTTCAGAGCACCCTTACACTCTTCATTCAGCACCATTTTTACGGAGTTTTTGGAAACAGATACATTCTTTATAACTGCTTTTGCAGGTCTGGTATAATTTCCGTCTGAATCTGTGATACTTCCGTCTGTACTGTAGGTATTTCCTTTTGTATCTGTTACAGTTTCATCTTTATTTACAGTTGGCTTTTTACCATCTGCATCAGGTGTCAGCTTCGTGCCATCCGGAAGTGTTACAGTTCCATCTGAACTGATCACGATTCCTTCCGGTGTAACAAGGTTTCCATTTCTATCTTCCTCAGTTCCCTCCGGGTAAGCATCCGGTATCGGAGTAACAGTTGGTACCGGCGTTACTGTTGGATTCACTGATGGTGACGGATTTACCGACGGTGATGGATTTACCGATGGTGATGGATTTACGGTCTGTATGATTGTGGTATCTGATATAGTACAGTTCTGAATTTTATCATCTGGTGTTTTTGTAATGTCACTCCAATATGTATCCGGAGCAGATTCACTGTTGGAAGTTATTTTTTTACCATTTACTGCTGTTCCTTTTGTAGAAGGAGATATAGTGACAGATTCAGTATACGCTTTACCTGGCTCCGCATTTTTGTTCATAAATGAATAAGCAGAACCTCCCTCCAGATATGCTTTTGCTGTTTCTACATTTCCGGTGCCCTCAACTGCATTGCCACCGTTATCACCATCTCCTCGTCCTGCAACAGCAATCAACGTTCCTGCTCCGGAAATCGTTCCGTTGTCAAGAATCACCGCTGCACCGCCAACTGAAGTAGTTGCTATGTTTCCTCCGCCGTATGCTGCAAGCTGGCTGCCCTCGCCAATAGTAAGTGTTCCGCTGCTGACTTTCAAGGCCGGCTGTCCGCTGTAGCTTTTTCCTGTGGCAGGATCTGTTCCTGTGGCAGCTTCCTCACCTTTGATATATACTTTTCCTTCTACCTTTACATTTCCGCTTATCACAACAACAGGTGATGTATTGTGACGTGCCTGTGTTCCATTGGGAAGGAAATTAGTGTTGGAGTAGATCATGGAATTCTTTATGGTCGCTCCATCATTCAGAATCAGCTGTCCATTAATGGAAGTACCTGTCAGGAATTTTCCGCTATAATCATCGTGATTGACAGATATTGTTCCACCATTTTCTACTTCAATCTGTCCATATATGGAAGAATCTCTCAGATTCAATGTTCCGCCATTTTCTACTTTTATCTTCACACTGCTGAGAACCTTCATATTGACCATTGTAAGATCACATCCAGCCGGTATGATCAATGTCTGGGTTGTAGCTTCTCCCTCTGAAACAGCATATCCCAGTTCTCCATATGTACCGCTGGTATGAGAGCCATACCAGGCTTTAATCTCTGCCGGGACTGTTACAATATCATCTGTATCATTAAAATCAGGAATTACCCATGGATCCATATCGTACATATATTTTCCATCTGCAGTCTTGGTTGCATTTTCAAGCTTCAGATGATCTGCCAGTTTTTCCTTAGTACTGTAAACCTTGAAAGTAAGCTCATTACTTGTTACTGTACGCCCTGATTCATCAGTTACTGTAACATTGACAGGATATGTACCGATTTTAGCAGGAGTTCCGCTGAGAGACAGAGAACTGTCATATGTGGAATACATCCCTGCCATCCCACTTTCACTGTCAATGTTTACCTTTGTATTCTTTGTGTCAATTTTTACACCTGTTTCTTTTAACTCCTTCCAGTCAGCTTCAACAGGTTCCTGCCCATCCGGAAGATCAGCTGCTTCCACAACTACATTACTGTTTTTGTTGGATGAAACAGAAGTGGATGCCCCTGAAACTGCATCGTATTTCTGCTGCCCTGTAACAGCGCTTTCGAAGTATCCTTTTAATCTGACATGAAGAGTGTTCACTCCGTTAGATGCACCGTTAATATTAGTTTCACCGGAATCAGCTGTAACAACTGTAAAGTTATTTCCTTCTGCAGTTACCTTAAGATGAAGTTCTTTATATCCATCACTTTTTATTGTAATGACATTTCCAGTGTGAAGTACAGTTGAATCAAATACAACACGATTATTACTGCTGTCTGGACAATATGCTTTTCTGCCATATAATGCTGTTGCAGAATCCGTTCTAGCCCATTCTTTACCATCTACAGATACTTTTGTGATTTTACTGATATAATCAGAATCATTATTTACATCAGTTAGTTTAATGATCTTGTAGTTTGTATATAAAATTTCCACCTGATCTCCTGCAAATGCTGGGGCATCTTTGGTCTGTTCAGGTTCAGTCTGTGAAGTTACTTTTTCAACAGCCCATTGCTTTCCGGTTCCTGTTACCTTTAAAGTAAGATCCTTGTATCCGTTACTGGTGATTACAATCTTATCACCCACCTTAAGTGTATCCGGAGATAGTCCAACATAACCGTCTGAACCTCTTTTTATATATGTTGTTCCTGTAAGATCATACGACATATCTACATCATTCCACTTTGTTCCATTAACAGATATTCCTTTAATTTGATCAACATACCCTGAGTAGTCAAGAGTAGTTTGTAGTTTACAAACGTTCGCAAAAAAACCACTTTCATATGCTGCCGTCACCTCCGGCGGTTCTTTCGCACTTTGTGTACCCTCATCCTGAGCCGCCTGTACATTCTCCTGCTCATCCGCAAAATCCGGTGTTCCCGATCCATCACTAAAGGAATCATCATCTGCCTCCTGTGTGATTACTGAATCCGTAGTCATTGAATCTGTAAATATGTCTGCTGCACATACCGGTACAGAAGCAATCATATTTGCCGCAATTGCCATAGACATCAGAATTGCCATTCTTTTCTTCATCTGTTTCTTTCTCCTCCTGTAATATGATATCAGGGGCAAAAGATATTTCGTCCCTGACTTGAAGCTATCTGTGTATCATCTCATTTCAGATGAAGCGGATAAAATCCTCCGATTCATCTCAGTTCTTCAGTGAAAGTTTAAATGATCAAACCACGCAATAGTTTGCTTCGGTTAACTCTGTCGGTTAGTATACACTAACTCATATAAAAATGCAAGAACATTGTCATGTCACTGTTGAGAAAGTATCTCATAAATCAGGCAGTGTCCTGTTGACAAATTTTTATCATTTCACAGCAAGATAAGGCAGAATAGAGCAATTATGGTAATTCCATAAAATAATGCAGGTAATAAATCAGGTAACATCCTGCTATCAGTCTGAAAATATCATCTTCTATCTCTTTTTCGCTGCTGTTTAAAGTAATTTTGTTTCCTTCTATCTGAAGTCCCATTGTATTCGCGAGATTCTCAACCCGTTGCCTGTCATATTCTTTTTCATCCAAAAGAACAGACTTCTCATAAACCCTGAATTTTCCGGTTTCATCACATTCCAGTCTCAGATGCAGTTCAGGGAGTTTTCCGGGTTTAAAGGTTATCTCACTGTATGTCATAGATTGTCTTACTTTTGTGATCCCCTGTTTCACTGCCAGTATGATCCATTCATCCAATACAGGTCCTTTATACATAGGCTGTCCATATTGCAGATGTAATTGGGCTGCCTTGCTGATGCAGGCATTTCTGCTACGGTTATTCAGACGTTTATAAACATTGCTGCCCTCAACCGGGTAGTATTTCTTCAGTATCTTCTCTTCGGCTTTTGTCCATGGATCATTGGTTTTCCTGCTTAATCCCAGAATCATCGCTCTGTATTTGCATGCCTGAAGAGATCTTTCAGGAATAAGAGTATGCACATATCCGGCACCTTTTTCTTCATAATATCGGGAAATGATCGCATCCTCTTCCTGTGTCCATGGAAGTCTGTTATTGTCTGATCTGACATTTAAGTACTTAGCTCTGGACTGACAGGCAGTCAGAGTTCTCCCTTCCAATCGTTCTGCTGCCTTCCTGCCTTCCGCTTTGTAATATGTTCTTATAATTTCATCTTCTTCTGCAGTCCATTCTTTTCTTCCCAGTATGCAAAGACCTAATTTGGCAGCTCTTTTATTACATGCCTCTTTGGATCTTCCCTCCAGTCTTTTCTGAACTTCAACACCTTCTGTCGGATAATAGTTTCTCAGAATTTCATCTTCGCTGCTGCTCCATTTTCTGTTTGCCCCGGAATAAGTAAGTCCTAATGCAGCAGCTCTTCCTCTGCAGGATTCTGCTGATCTCTGATTTAAGCGATAACGTACCTTACTGCCCTCCGCAGCATAATACTCTCTGAGTATTTTATCCTCTGCCTCTGTCCATAATCTGACATATTTAACATCATTCTGTACAGTTGCTGAAGAGGAAATGTTTTTGGATATTTCCATTTTTGATGCTTGGATCCTGCAGCTTTTTGCAGTTCTTCCGGATAATCTTTCACAGACCTGATCTCCCTCTGCGGGATAGTACTTTCTTAATATTTCGATTTCATCGGCTGTCCATCTTTTTTTCGTATTTGCCATGTCTTACACCTGTTTTATATATTATTTCAAACTGAAATATTCACTACTTCTTACTTTTCGTAACCTTCGCAAAAGAATTCCATATGTGAGTGCAATATCTACATAGAAATTCCTGAATGTACAACATATTCATACCCTGTCTCCGTAGTATAAGTTTTTTCCTGTCCCAGTGACGGAATAACAGATTCAGAGCTGTGCAGACTTCCACTTTTAAATACGATCATCACTTCTGCTTTCTTTTCATTAACCGGAGTTATTTCTATATTATTGATTGTGTTTTCAATCATGGCTCTGGTGATATCTTTGGGTTTTACGCAGGAATATTCCTTTGCATAGTCTAATATCCTGTCCATCTGATCTGTCAATTCTGTTTTTGAAAGAGGTTTCATGCTTTTCAATTGTTCCAGATTCGCTTTTTTCTCTGCTATCTGCTGTGTAAAAACCTTGTTTCTGCTTAAAAATTCCGCATCAGAAATGTAGCCGCCCATATTGTAATCCAGCAGCTTATCTCTCTTCTGTTCCAGTACTGTTATTTCATGCTGTATGTTGTCAATTTTTTCTTCAGTTCCTTCTGTTTTGTTAATCTCTTTCTCATAAAGTTCCAGATACTTATGCAATATACTTTTATTGCTTTGAGCCAGATTGTTATAAACATCCGATATCATCTCCAGCAGGATTTCTTCTTTTACCGGTTTTGATCTGCAGGAAACTGCGCCCTGTTTTATGCGATGACTGCATACCCAGGTCTTTGCAGCTTTTCCGCGGACAGTTCTGACTTTCAGCCAGTATGCAGCTCCATCTTCCGCACAATGTATAAGTCCGGTTAAAAGGTTGTCCTGCTTATAGGAAGTTTTTTTCAACTTGATATTTTTACTTCTTTCTTCCAGAATCCTGTTTGCATCTTCCCACAGTTTTTCATCCACAATTGCAGGGACATGGGTACCATCGTCTTTATACATCACCCATTCATCTTCAGGCAGGAATTTCTGTTTCTTAGTAAAGAGATCAACTATTTTTACTTTTCCACCAACATAGTAACCCTTATATTTAGGATTTCGGATAATATTGGCAATCACATGGCTGTCAATCTTTCCCCCTTTATAATTTCTGTATCCACATTCCCATAAAAATTGTTCCAGTGAATGGGTAGACCAGTTTCCCAGAGCATATTTTTCAAAAATAAGCTGTACCATTTTTGCCTCTTCGGGATTCAAAAACAATTTTCCGTTTCGCTTGTCCCATCCATATATATGTGAATTACCAAGAACCACACCGTTCTGTATGGATCTTGCATGACCGAAACGCACACGACTTGAAAGTTTTCTGCTTTCTTCCTGTGCAATACCGGACATAATTGACAGCCTGAGTTCCGAATCCTCATCTAATGTATTGATATTGTCATTCCTAAACCAGACAGCAGTTCCACAGTCCAGAAGCTCTCTTGTATATCGTATACTATCTAATACATTTCGGGCAAAACGGGTGATCTCTTTAGTTATGATAAGATCAATTTTCCCGGCTTTTGCATCCTGGAGCATTCTCTGGAATTCCTCTCTGTGGGTTACGGTAATACCGGAGATTCCTTCGTCTATATAACCATCCACAAGCGTCCAATTCTTTACATCTGAAATCAATTGTTCAAAAAAAGTCCACTGATGCTCAATAGAGGTTTTCTGTTCCTCCTTATCCGTACTGACTCGGGCATAATACGCCACATTCAGTTTCAGATCAAATATATTTTTCTGCCTGGATTTCAGTTCCTCACGTGTTGCATAAATATCCATCTTATTCCTTTCCAATCAACTGATTCGCTGGCAATATTCATCTGAACTGTCCATCTGTTCTCCATTCTTCGTGACTACTGTATTGAATGTACTCAAGGTTATAATGTCTTTCTGGATACTGCTGTGCAGTTTTTCGGAAATCTGTCCATTATCAAGCATTTTGTCATTAATCATTGTCAGTATAGCCTGTTCCAATGTCATAAGCATTCCTCCTGTTCTGTATGTTATAATGTGCAATTTGGCATAGAACTATCCAGCGGTAATATGATGAATTTCATAAAATTATTATAACTGATTCAAAGATAATTGTTTTTGAGGCGAAAAAAGCTAGAACAGCAAAACTATAGAATAAAAGTATGATTCAATTACCAATCCTTTCCAGTATGCCCCTTCTCAGGTAGCCAGCAGATAAAAAGTGAATTCGAATTCACTTTTTATTGTGTGTGACGATACTCATAAACGATGCATATGTCAAATGCTTTGGTAACGTTGAAGAATAGGACAGTTCCAAACAAAAAGTGTCTTCGACACTTTAACTCCCCTGACCCCCTCAATCAACTTGAGGGATCAGGGATTTCTTTTTTCATCCTTTTATCTCCAGTTTCTCCGAGGAAAGCCAAAACCAGAATAAAGCCAACTATCACAAAGCAACAGCGAAAAAAAGACACCCACAGTTAATTCCGAACCCTGTGAGTGTCCAAAAACGAAAGGAATAATGAATTATCAAAAATAAAATCTAAGGTGGACAGATTGCTTTGTCTATTGTAATATATGCTGTATGGAATTTTACGAGGAGGATTTATCATGGAAGAAAAAATACTTAATTTTATTCTGGAATGTGCAGAAGTCCAGAAATTGGTTCCATTCTCACTTATCGAAGAAGAATTTAATCTTATTCTGGACGAAGCCTTAAAGTCTGTCATTACGGATGCTCTCTGGGATAATGATACTATTTCTGACGTAACTATAGGAACTGATGGTTTTACTGTCACATTTTTCGAGAATTGATCGTAAATATCAAACTAATCAACTGATGACACGAACACAGCCAGAAGCATAAACAAAGTATCTGATAAGCAGACATGATCTAATACCCCCTTATCAGATACTTTTTTATGTTCCATATCTTGCCTACAATTTACGACCGTCTATAGCAATCCTCGTAAATAATGCATTTAAGACAGTTCAGCAGAGTGCGAAAGACAAGGAAGATATCTGCAGGCGTGCTGACGCAAGGCAAAAATATCTGACGCAGATTTCACACTCTGATGGACTGGATTAAGATGCATTATTTTAGAGGATTGCTATAATTGCTTCCTACATTCTAACAGCTTAAGCTACAGGATAGGATATCACCGCAGGGAAATTAAAAATGGCGTATGAGAGGATGCTTGAGAAGAATATGAAATGGTGGTAGATGGAAATATAAAATTTATGTTATAAATAGCATAAATTGGAGAAAATATGTTATACTTAACATAAATGGAGGGATTAGTTATGACAGAGGACAATATGAATTCAATTTTTGAACAGATAAATCATCTAAAGAAACCAGTTGTAGAGATAAAAGAAGTAGCTCCGAAAAAGGATGAACTTCGAGAAGTGCTTAATAGTGTATCAGAGGAAATAAAAAGGGTACTGGATGAGAATAACTTTACGCAAGAGGATCTGTGCCGTATTACCAATATGTCACAGTCAAATATCAGTAAGATACAGAATGGCAAAGTAGTACCAAGAATAGAAACATTACAGAAGATTGCGGCAGCGACACATACAAGACTTGTGATCAGTTTTGAAAGTATGGAAGGAGAGGAATGAGAATGGCTCATATTAAGTCGATGGAGATTTACCAATTTAGAGGAATCCAGCAATTAATTGTTTCCGATTTTTCCAGGATCAATCTTATTGTGGGTGACAATAATTGCGGAAAAACTACGTTTTTGGAGGCAATTCAACTACTGTTTACGAAGGCACAGATAAGTTCTGTTAAAAATATCATAAAGCAGAGAACAGTACTGAATTTAAATGACAATAGTTTTTATGTTTCTTTCATTAATATGTTCAATGTAAATAATAGAGACAGTCTGTTTGAATTTGATCTCTATGCAGAAAGCGATAAAGGTCCGATTCAGTTTGAGATAAGAGGTCATGAAAAGACACTCGCTGGCGAGGATGCTCTTCAAATGTCGCAGATGTCTGCTCGGCAGAAATTGACATATAAACAATCATCATTTTTGCCAGAAATGGTGAAAGTATTTGATGGAAGTATCATTGGTCAAAGTGGCAAAAAAACAATAGAAAAGGAGATTCGGCTCACTTCACTGGACAGCTCTGTTTCAGGAGCAGTGTCTAAAAAGGAAGTTCAATATATTCCTTCTTTTGGACATTTGAGATATGATCTTTTAAAAAATATCGTAGATAATCCGGAATATAAAAGACTGGCTATCAGTATTTTAAAACAATTCGATGAGTCGATTGTTGATATTTGCTATACAAAGGCGGATGATGGGGTATCATTTCTTGAAACTGTTATTACTGCAGATGGAGTTAATAGGCCGTTTTCCGTTTATGGAGATGGTATAAAGAAAATCCTGTATATTTTAAATAAACTATTTGATGCAACAGATTCAATTCTTCTGATTGATGAGATTGAGACCGGATTACACAAAAAGTACTATGACAAACTGTTTCCAGTTGTTTTTGAACTGGCAAAAAAGCTTAATGTTCAGTTATTCATTGCAACTCATAGCATGGAGGCAATTGATGCGATATTAGCTTATGGAAAATATGATGAAGAAAACGATAATGATCCGATTAAGGTTATCACATTAAAGAAGGTAAGTTCAAAGGAAAGAAAGGGAAGTAATGTAGTTGCCAGAAATGTTACTGGCAGATATGTATACGATAATCGAAAAGCATTTGAATTTGAGGTGCGCCTATGATGACAGAATTAATGCTTGTTGAAGGTGTATCTGATGTACAGCTGATCAGTTATTACCTGCAAAATGTTTATATGTGGCAACATGAGAAAAGTAATGATCTGGGAATTGCGCCTATGGATAAACAGGATCACATAGAAAGTCTTTCTAAAGATGGAAATCAGCTTGTTTTATGCGGAGTAGGAGGTAATGGGAAATTTGCGCATTTTGTAGAGCAGCATCGTATCAATAGCATGATTGTTGAGCGTGAAATCTCTTCTGTCATGGTGGTAACTGACCGCGATGAGGATTCTGTTCCTAAAATTGGAAGAATGATCAATCGCTCTTTTGAGAATATCGTATTCAGAGCAGGAGAATGGAACAAGAATGAAATAAAAGACTCCTTTGGTCAGCAGAAGTATATAGAGACATATCTTTTGATTGTACCTGCTGATAAAAAGGGAGCTTTAGAAGATGTAATCATAGATGCACTTAAGGATATTCCAGAAGAGAAAAAATTGATACAGAGTGTAGTTGAATTCATCGATTCTTTGAAAGAAAAAATTGTGCCAGATTTAAAACAAATTAACAAGGCAAATAAAGCTACGGTAGGAACATTTTTCAGTGTAAGAAATCCAAAACAGGCGATGAGATCTTTTGCATCATTTGTTTCAAAAATAGACTGGTCCAGATCAGAGTCTTTGAATGCATTGTTTCAACCGTTTGATTGTTTAGGAAGAGAAAAGTTGTAATAATAAAATAGTGGGAATTCTTTGAAGGCTGTTGCATTTTGCAATGGCCTTCCGTTATTATAAAAAAAACTAAAAGCGAAATTCCTGGGACAGCGAGGATTTGTTGAGTATTTGCCGGAATGATGTTACAATACTGATATTGTAATATGTATTGTATATGCAGGTCGGGAAGCGTATAAATAGAGAGAGGAGAATGCAATGAATCAGGTGATAAGTATTGGAAAACAGGATTTTTCTTCGTTACGTGAGAATAATTGTTTTTATATTGATAAGTCTGATCTGATCAGAGAATGGTGGGATTCGCAGGATGAGATTACACTGATCACAAGACCACGCCGTTTTGGTAAGACTCTAAATATGAGTATGTTGAATTATTTCTTCTCAAATTTATATACAGACAAGAAAGCTTTGTTTGAGGATCTGTCTATATGGAAAGAAGAAAAGTATCGGAATTTACAGGGGATATATCCGGTTATATTTATCAGCTTCGCTTCTGTTAAAGGAAATACTTATCAGGATACCAGAGATGGAGTTATTATGGCAATCAATGAAGCATATTCTGAACATCGTTATCTGCTGGAATGGAAGGGACTTACAGAGGGGGAACGAAAATGCTTCGAAGAACTGGATAATTATGCAAAAAATCCAGGAATCAAAGAACCGGTGGCAAATGATACGATCTGCAATGCGGTCAAAAATCTGTCCAATTGTCTGTATCGTTATTACAAAAAGAAAATACTGATTTTTCTTGACGAATATGATACACCAATGCAGGAATCGTATCTGTATGAGTACTGGAAAGAATTTATCGCTTTTATACGAAATTTTTTCAATGCGACTTTTAAAACAAACCCCTATCTGGAAAGAGCGATGATGACGGGAATTACAAGAGTGTCAAAAGAATCCGTTTTTTCTGACCTGAATAATCTGAATGTTGTTACAACAACTTCCAGAGAATATGAAACTTGCTTTGGATTCACAGAACAGGAAGTATTCTGTGCACTGGAAACAATGGGAATGTCAGAGGAAAAACAGCTTGTGAAATCATGGTATGACGGATTTGTATTCGGTAGCCGGAAGGATATTTATAATCCATGGTCAATTACAAATTATCTGGATAAAAAGCAACTGCGTCCATACTGGGCAGATACAAGTTCCAACGGATTAATCAATCGGCTGATCAGACGTTCTTCTCCGGAAATCAAGGAATTGATGGAAGAACTTTTGCAGGGAAGAGAAATTGTAGTAAATTTTGACGAGCAGATTGTGTTTGAACAGCTGGAACAGGATGAGAATGCAATCTGGAGCCTGATGCTGGCAAGTGGATATCTGAAAGCAACAGAAGTGGAATACAGAGGAATTCTAAGAGATCCATGGTATCACCTGATGATCACGAATCTGGAAACAACAGCCATGTTTTCGAGTCTGTTTAAAGGCTGGTTTTACCAGAGCCGGTCGAATTATAATCAGTTTGTAAAGGCACTTTTGAACAGTGATCTGGATGCGATGAATTATTATATGAATCAGATTTCGATGGCAACATTCAGTTATTTTGACATGTCAGGAAAGGAAGACGGATCAGGTGCACCGGAACGTTTTTATCATGGATTTGTACTGGGATTAATTGCAGATCAGACAGATCAGTATGAAATCTGTTCAAACAGAGAAAGTGGTTTCGGACGGTATGATGTAATGATGATTCCGAGAAAGCCGGGAAACAGAAGATGTCCTGCGATTATCATGGAATTTAAAGTCCATAATTCAAAGAAAGAAGAAACTCTGGAAGAGACTGTGGATCATGCATTAGACCAGATTGAAGCAATGAATTATGATGCACAATTATTTGCCCGGGGATTTGAGCGAAGAGAAATCAGACATTATGGATTTGCGTTTGAAGGTAAGAAAGTGCTGATTGGAATGAGGGAATAATTTTATAAAGTGCGGCAGTCGTGAATGCTCCGGGTATAATCAGTAACTGATTATACCCGGAGCATTATTTTTGCAGAGAAAATACCATCTTGATAGGTAAAGTCACAGGCACCTCCGTTTTTGTCGGTAATGTGGCGGACAGATTCGATTCCTATGCCGTTGCCGGAGCGTTTGGAGGATTGGAAAATATTGTTTTTTTGCTGTATTTTGCCATCAAAGGTGTTCTCCACATGAATCAGAAGGAGATGATTATGGTGGGGGTAAACTTCCACATTAATCTTTCTGCGGGCAGGTTCTGTTTTCGCACTTGCCTGGATGGCATTTTCCAGCAGATTGGAAAACACAAGGCACAGATTAAT
>OJNX01001325.1_pt1 | contig 13632 bp, 12 predicted proteins | sample 1598021 | NCBI WGS metagenome assembly OJNX01 (sample SAMN01915227, study PRJEB22387) | human gut metagenome | isolation source: stool | host: Homo sapiens | place: USA | reverse complement strand
AAAATTGTACATAACTAAATTCAAAATTTTGTACATTTCCTTATTGACATTAACACCTTTTAAATTATATCACAAGGAGATATTTTTTTCTATTACTCTGCTCAACGCTAAAAGCTTTTCTGAACCACATGCATAGCATGTGGTTTTCTCTAATAATAAAAAAAATCAACCAGATTTTATTTTCTGATTGATTTCTGTATCTATCAGTTCGAACAGATACGTCGTTGGTGGGAATGACCGGAATCGAACCGGTACGAGGTTTGACCCTCGCAGGATTTTAAGTCCTGTGCGTCTGCCAGTTCCGCCACACTCCCAAATTTTGCAGACATCATCTATTTGATGACGTAATTAATTATAACATCTTTTTTTTTAGTTGTCAATTGTTTAAAACAATTTTGCAAAAAAAATACGTGGTGATCCACGTATTTTTATAATTTATTTCTTTTTCCTTTTATCCGTTGAAAATTTTGATACAACTGCATCTAATGAATACAATAAAGAAGATGCAATAAATATTGACGAATAAGTTCCAACTAAAACTCCTATTGTAAGTGGTAGTGAAAATTCTTTAAGAACAGTTTGGTTATTTACAAGAGCAAATATGAATACAACAAGTATTGCAACAATAGTTGTAAGGGATGTATACATAGTTCTTTTCATCGTTTGATTTAAACTTGTATTAATAGTATCCTTCATATCACTAGATTTTGTGACCTTTCTTTTATTTCCTCTTATTCTATCATATATAATAATTGTATCATTTATAGAATATCCAATTATTGTAAGTATAACTGCTACGAATGTAGAATTTATAGGTAACTTAAATATTCCATATATTGCAATTATAAACAATGCATCATGGATTAATGCTATAATTGCTGTGATTGCAGCTGTAAATCCAAGTGTTTTAAATCTTATTCCAATATATAAAAGAATAAGTACAACAGCCACACCTAATGCAAGTAATGCAGAATTTAAAAGTTCATTACCATAAGATGGTTGAACATTTCTAACAGAAGGTTCGTCCATATTAGTATATTTATTTTTTAACCCTTCAACAACCTTATCTGATTCTTCTTCTGACATAACATCAGTTGTTATTGTAACAGAAGATGTACCACCTGTCATTTTTTGAACTAAAGCTGTTTTTCCAACTGTTTCTTTAACAATGCTTTCTATTTCATGGTTATTAAACTCTTGTTTTAAATCAACTTCTATCTTTGTACCACCCTTAAAGTCAATATCGAACTTAAAACCTGTGATAAGTCCAAAGACAATTCCACCAACAATTACTATAAGTGAGAAAGCAAAAAATACATACCTATATTTTAAAAAATCGATTTTCATATTATTTTGCCTCCTTTTCTTTTTTTATTCCAAACAAAAAGTTTGATTTACTTGCAACTTGAAGTAAATTCTTTAATAAAAACTTCGTAAATATAACTGCAGTAAATAAACTTGTAAGTGTACCTATTACAAGTACTATTCCAAATCCTTTTATTGTTCCAACACCGAATATATATAACAATAATGCAACTAAAAATGTTGTTACATTTCCATCAATTATGGCCGCCATTGCACTTTTAAAACTTCTTTCAAAAACTTTGCTTGGACCAACCTTATTTCTTAGTTCCTCTTTTAATCTTTCAAAAATAATAACATTAGCGTCTACTGCCATACCTATAGATAGTATCAATCCCGCAATACCTGGAAGTGTCATACTTATTCCAGTATTTGCAAGTACAAGTATTATTATACTTATATATGCTACCAAAGAAATACTTGAAACTAAACCTGGAAGTCTATATATAGTAATCATTATTAAGCAGATAAGTATTAGAGCAACTATTCCAGCTTGAACACTTACATTTAATGCTTGTTGTCCTATATATGGTCCTATGTACTCTTTACTTACAACATCCAGTGAAAATGGAAGTGCACCTGAAGAAATAAGCATAGCATACTCTTCAGCTTGTGCCTTTTTCTCTGCGTATGTTCCTTGTCCCATTGTAATTATTGCAGTATTAGACTCAATTTTACTATTAACTATTGGAGCTGCGACTTCAGTCTCATCTAAATAAATAGACATTGCTTGTCCAACTAATTTTTCTGTAGCTTCTGTGAACTTCTTAGTGCCATTTTCACTAAATTCTAATACAACATGTGGTGAAGGAAGCCCTGTATTATCAGTTGCATCTTCGCTATATTTAGCGTCTTTTATATCATCACCTTCAAGTAAAATATTTCCTTCAGGATCTTTAAACATTATTTTAGCTGTTTTATCTAAACCTTCAACAGCTTCTAATGGATCTTTTGATTGATCATTTATATCAGCAGGAATATCAACACTTATTTGTGAAGATGAATTATCAGTTCTTACAATATAATCAAAAATATTTTTTGCTTCTAATCTTTTTGTAATAACTGCTTTAGCTTTTGATAAATCATCATCTGAAATAACTTTTCCTTCTTCAGCTTTTGCTTGATATACAATTGAAACACCACCACTTATATCAAGACCAGTAGTTATATTTTTAGATCCCTTTATAATTTGCTTATCCCCTATTTTAAGTCCAAATATTGCAAGATAAGCAAGGGCTAATACTATAACAATACCAATTATAATTTTAACATAATTTTCCTTTTTCATTCATGTCACCTCTATAACAGCTTAATTATACTATTTTTTATCTTTATAGTCAATCATAATAGAACAAAATACGACAATTTTAATTAAAAAAAATAGCATATAAAATATGCTACTTATTAATATTTTTTAAACTCTCCTTAAAGTCTTGTTCAGGATTATCCGAATTATTAACTGTATGTATATCATCCATACTACTACCTTTATGACTTTGCTCTATATTAGATATCCTATTATTATTAACACTATTATATGAATTTCCATCATATTCATTACTAGAATATACCCCCTTGGATATATTATCTACATTGTTTACACTATCATGTGAATGTATCAATTTATCAATAACTTCATAATGCGATTTTGGATTTTTAACACTATATATAACAAGTCCATTATTTCTATCATTATCAGCATTTGTATATACAACCATTATACCATAATCAAGTATTCTATCCCAAATTGTTCTTCTTATTTCCACCTCTTTTATATTTTTATATTCAATATTCTTTTTATGTTGATTTAAGAAATCATCTTCATACGTCATCATTTTATCGTAAAAGGTATACGTTACATGCTTATACTGTAAACTTTGAAATATAATTGTACCAACCAGACGTACAATTGTAATTAAATCAGCTATTAAACATAAAATTAATAAAAATTTATCTATTTTTATATTTTTAAAAATATCATTATTTACGATACTCATGGTTCCAGCCTTAAATAAAACTATGAAAGTCAATATCATAAATACTATCAAAGCAAATAATGAAGTCCTAATCTTCCTTCCTGTAGGCATTCCAAGTTCATATATTATATTAAACTTAGGTGTTATTTTATACCTTATTTCCCTATTTTCATCCATAATTAATTATTCCTACTTTCTAATTATTGTTCCAATTTTATCACCATTTATGGCTCTAATAATTGAGTTTTCTTCATTTAGGGCAAAAACATAAATTGGTATTTTATTTTCCATACAAAGCGTAATTGCTGTTGTATCCATGACATTTAATCCTTCTGAAATAGATTGCATATATGTTACTTCATCATACTTTATAGCATCACTATATTTTTTAGGGTCCTTGTTATACACACCATCCACATTTTTAGCAAGAAGTATTAAATCAGCCTCTATTTCATTAGCCCTTAAAGCTGCACATGAATCAGTTGTAAAATAAGGATTTCCTGTACCACCAGCAAATATTACAATTCTGCCTTTTTCAAGATGTCTTACTGCTCTTCTTAGAATATATGGTTCAGCAATTTGTTTCATTTCAATAGAAGTCATGACCCTAGTTTGTGCTCCTTTGCTTTCAGTCATTTCTTGTAAGGCTAAGGCATTCAATATTGTTGCTAACATTCCCATATAATCAGATGTTGTCCTTTCCATATATTCATCGCCATATCTTCCTCTCCAAAAGTTTCCTCCACCAATTACAAGTGCAACTTGAACTCCTGACTCTGAAATTTTTATTATTTGATCCACAACTTTTTCTAGTTTTTTATTATCAATTCCTCTTCCATCTTCCTTTCCAATTGCTTCGCCACTTAATTTAATCAAAATTCTTTTATACTTATTTTCCATATTTTCCCCTCTTATCTTTTACACTTTTTTTATCTATTCCATTTTCTTTTTCTATTTTCCTTAGTTCTTTTGTAATTTTACCTTTATTTCTAAAATATATCACATTTATTATAAATAAAAGTAATATTACAGCTAAAAGTGTTATATCCATTTTATCACCAATTAGATTATATAATATACAATATTTTTTTTCAACTATTTATTAAAAGAAAATTATATAAAAAATATAGCTTAATCAATCATTTGTGACAAATACTTTAAACATCTATATTGTAAATAACTATTCTTCTTGATTTTTATACTCTTTTATTAATTTTATTTCTTCCTCTGTATGTTGATTTAGATATTAATGTGGAACCATTCACAAAATTTAACTGCTGCCTTTGTTACTCCATATTTATATGAAAATTTTAATACTGACTCTTTATATTTTATTCTATCTGTTATATTATTACTCCTAAGAGATCACCTTCGATGTGTTTATTTCTCGTCATTTAAACAATATAATTTTATGATCTCTTTTCAATATTTTATTTTTAATATACTTGTGACATATTTTACATAAAAGCTCAATTTTTATGTATCTTCTATAATATAAAAAAAGAAGGAGCTTTAACTCCCTCTATAAAATTAGTTTCCTTTTACTTGTTTCATTACTTCCTCAGCAAAGTCAACTTCTTCTTTTTCAATTCCTTCGCCTCTTTCAAATCTAGCAAATCTACGAATTACTATATTTTCACCTATTTTAGCAATAAGTTCTGTTAATAATTCTTGAACTGTTTTGTCTGGATCTTTAACAAAAGGTTGATCAAGTAAACAAATTTCAGAATAAAATTTATTTAATCTTCCTTCAACCATTCTTTCAACAACAGCTTCTGGTTTACCTTCATTTAAAGCTTGTGCTTTTAAAGTTTCTTTTTCTTTTTCAACAACTTCAGCTGGAACTTCTTCACGTCTTACATATTTAGGTCCAGTTGCAGCAATGTGCATTGCTATATCTTTTACAAATTGTTTAAAATCTTCGTTATTAGATACGAAGTCTGTTTCTGAATTTACTTCAACTAATGCTCCATATTTTCCCCCATGAACATAAGCTTCAACTAATCCTTCTGCAGCAACTCTTCCTGCTTTTTTAGCAGCTTTAGCAATTCCTCTTTCTCTTAAAAGTTCAATTGCTTTTTCAATATTACCATCAGTTTCAACTAATACTTTTTTACAATCCATAATTCCTGCATTAGTTCTATCTCTTAATTCTTTAACTTGTGTAGCAGTAACTGCCATAAAACATTCCCCCTACTTATTTTCTTCTGATTTTTCTTCTACTTCATTTTCTTTAGAAACTCTATCTTTTCTTTGATAGTTATTTCTTCTGTTATTTTGTCTTGGTTTTCTTTCTATTTTGTCAACGCCTTCTTTTTTAACTAATTCATCCATTGTTTCTACTTCTTCATCAACAGGTGCTTCTGTTAAATTTCCTTCTTTAGCTTCAACAACAGCATCAGCAATTTTTCCAGCTATTAAACTTACTGATCTTACAGCATCATCATTTCCTGGTATAACATAATCAACATCATCAGGATTACAGTTAGAATCTATAAGTCCAATTGTAGGAATTCCTAATTTTCTAGCTTCCTTTGTACAAATATATTCTTTTTTAGAATCTGCTAAGAAAATAAGTGATGGAAGTTTATCCATTTCCTTAATACCACCTAAGTTTGTATTAAGTGTTTCCATTTCTTTCTTTAATCTTATAACTTCTTTTTTAGGTAGAACATCAAATGTTCCATCCTCTTCCATTTTTTCAAGTTCAACAAGTCTTGCTATTCTCTTTTTGATAGTTGAGAAGTTTGTAAGTGTACCACCTAGCCATCTGCTATTGATGTAGTACATTCCACATTTTTCAGCTTCTTGTTTAATAGTTTCTTGAATTTGTTTCTTTGTTCCAACAAATAGAACAAGTCCTCCCTTTGCTACAACCCTTTTAGTTAGGTTATATGCTTCTTGAGTTTTCTTTAAAGTTTTTTGCAAGTCTAATATGTATATTCCGTTTCTTGCAGTATAGATGTATGGAGCCATTCTAGGATCCCATCTTTTTGTTTGGTGTCCAAAGTGTACACCGGCTTCTAGTAATGATTTCATAGGTATAATTGCCATTTTAAAATTCCTCCTTCTTTTATTCCTCCACAGATATCTATATCTTACTAATCCATAATGGAAGAAGTGTAAGACTCCCTCTGTGTGTGTATTGCTTGTATATCAAGCTATATAATTATAACATAAAACCACCAACTAATCAATAGTTGGTGGTTAATTTTTATACTAATTTTTTTCCAAAGTATAAATGGCGCGAGCCCCAAGAAACACTACGACCAAGTTCTTTTTCAAGCTCAGTTGTAAGCTTTTCTTTCAAACTGACATCGTGAATGTAACTTTCGCATATTTTAATTGAGTGACCAGTATTATGACCAAACAAATTAATTTTAAATTCTTTTTTCTCACCGGAAGAATTGAAGTCGCAACGATTAATAACTTCCTGAGTTTTGAGTGCAATGTTGTGATTTCTTAAATTGGCTAAGTTGACTGTTGTTTTGTACATAATTAAATCCTCCTAGAAAATATATTATCTCAAACATAAAAATGAAACAAATTCAATCTCAAGTTTGAGATTTTTTTAAAATAAATATGGTTTTTATATTATATTATATAATTATGCATTTGTCAATACATTTATGTATACTTTTTCAACTTTAAAGTTAAAAAAAGAGTATTAACTAAATATCCAATTAATACTCTCCTAAATATTATTATTGATTAAAAACAGCTTCAAATTCTTCTGCACTAATCTTTTCTTTTTCAATTAAAATCTCAGCAACTTTATGAAGTTTATCTATATTTTCTTTTAATAATTTTTCAGCATATTTATATCCGCCGTTTATAATATTTCCAACTTCTTCATCAATTTGAGCAGCAACTTTTTCACTATAGTTTCTACCATTATTTCTTTCCATTCCAAGAAATACTTCTTCTTGTGTCTCGCCAAATGTAATAGGTCCAAGTTTATCTGACATTCCATATTTAGTTACCATATCTCTTGCAATTTTACTTGCTCTTTCAATATCATTTGAAGCACCTGTACTTATATCATTTAACACAAGTTTTTCAGCAACTCTTCCGCCAAGTAATGATACAATATTTTCTTTCATTTCTGTCATAGACATAAAACTCTTGTCTTCATTTGGTTTATACATTGTATAACCACCTGCCATACCTCTTGGTATAATTGAAATTTGATGTACTGTATCATGATTTGGTAAAAATCTTGATACAACAGCATGACCTGCCTCATGATATGCAGTAAGTCTTTTTTCTTTATCACTTATTATTTTACTCTTCTTCTCAGGTCCCATCATAACTTTAACCATTGCTTCTTCAACATCTTCCATTTCAACAATTTTTTTATTCTTACGCGTTGCAAGAATTGTTGCTTCATTTATCATATTTTCTAAATCTGCACCAGAAAATCCCGCTGTGTTTTTAGCAATAACTTTAAAATCTATATCGTTAGCAAAAGGTTTTTTCTTTGCATGTAATTCAAGTATTTTTTCTCTTGCACCTATATCAGGTGAACCAACCACTATTTGTCTGTCAAATCTGCCAGGTCTAAGTAAAGCTGGATCTAATATATCAACTCTATTAGTAGCAGCCATAACAATAACACTTTGTCTATCTTCAAAACCATCCATTTCAACTAGTAATTGATTTAGTGTTTGCTCTCTTTCATCGTGGCCTCCACCAACACCAGCTCCTCTATGTCTACCAACGGCATCTAATTCATCAATAAATACAATACATGGAGCATGTGCTTTAGCTTCTGCAAAAAGATCTCTTACCCTTGATGCACCAACACCAACAAACATTTCAACAAAATCAGATCCACTTATAGAGAAAAATGGAACATTCGCTTCTCCAGCAACTGCTTTTGCAAGTAACGTCTTACCAGTTCCTGGATGTCCAACAAGCAACATACCTCTTGGAATTCTAGCTCCCATATCATGATATTTCTTTGGATTCTTTAAAAATTCAGTTACTTCCTGTAATTCTTCTTTTTCTTCATCTAAACCTGCAACATCAGCAAAAGTAACTTTTTTCTTAGAATTTTTATCAATCATCCTAGCTCTATTTTTTCCAAAACTCATTGCCTTACTATTACTATCTGTTGTACGTCTTAACATGAAAATAAATATAAATAATGTTCCTATTAAAAGTATTATATTAGGAATCATTGGACCAACAACTTCCCAAAATGATGGTTCAAGAACAACTAATTCAAATTTTCCTTCGTTTAATTTTTGACTAACATCATCCATAAATGTCGTTGTCGATGGAATATTTACAACTCTAATTGAATTATCTTCATTTTTTAATTTAACGTTTGCAGTTAATCTATCATTTGTTATCTCAACTTTTTCAACAGAGTCATCATTTATCTTTTGCATAAACTCTGTGTATGACATTTCTTTTGTTATATTTGTATTAAGCATTGAAATCATAAATATAGTAACACCAACAAGTAACAAATAAGTAAGTAGCGTACCAATAACTCCACTTTTTTTCTTTTTATTCATTTTTTCTCCCTTCAAAAAATCAATATATAACAGCTACATTTTTACATTTTATTTCAACTGTAAATTTATTTCCTATTATATACTTTTTACCCTTTATATTATTTTTTAAAAGTTTATATACATCATTTATATGTACATTACTAATACCGTTTAAATTTCCGTTTTTTTGTTTGATTATTTGCCTTATACATCTAAATGAAATTGCTTTGTGTGAATTAATTATAATATTTGAATCAAAAGTTATTTTACCTTTTTCTTTTTTTATTATACATCTTTCTAATATATTATTTGTAAATTCTTCTAAAAAATTCTCTTCATTTGTTAAAACTTCTCTCATCCTTATAATATTATTTGAAAAGTTACTGTTATATTCCTTTTCTATTAAAGGTATGAGAATGTTACGTATTTTATTTCTAAGATATACATTCTCATTATTAGTACAGTCAAAACAAGGATTTAAGTTTTGGAATATATTATACTCCAAAATATCTTTTTTTTCAATAGTAAGTAATGGCCTAATTATATCATTACTTAAAAAATTCATTCCTGTAAGTCCTTTTAAAGCACATCCTCGTATTAGATTCAAGAGAACAGTTTCAACATTATCATTTAAATTATGAGCAACAGCAATTTTATTTGCATTTGTTTTTCTTTTTATTTCATAAAAAAAATCATACCTTACTTCTCTACCACATGCCTCAACAGACATCTTTTTTTCTTTTGCAATCTCCTCCACGTTACTTTTTAAATAATAAAAAGGAATATTTAGCTCATTACAAGTGTTTTCTACATACAACTTTTCACTATCTGATTCAGATCTTATAGAATGGTTTACATGTGCAACTACAAGTTCATAATTTATACCATACCTTTTAATAAAGACATCTTGTAAGCTGACAAGAACTGTAAGCAAACACATCGAGTCTGGCCCACCTGAAACTGCTACCACAATTTTATCATTGTTTTGAATTAATCTGTTCTCTACAATATTTTTTGTAACTTCCTTTTGAATATTCTCACAAATATTTAATCTTTCATCTTTTATCATTCTTCTGGTCCCCTATATAAATTTGCAAATTTTGTATACTGACCAAGCCATGCAAGCTCTACAGTTCCTGTAGAACCACTTCTATTTTTAGCTATAATTACTTCTGCTACATTTTTTTTATCAGTATCTGCGTTATAATAATCCTCCCTATGTAAAAACATTACTATATCTGCATCCTGCTCTATTGCTCCAGATTCACGAAGATCACTTAACATTGGTCTATGATCAGTTCTAGATTCTGTAGCACGACTAAGCTGTGAAAGGGCAATTACAGGTACTGAAAGTTCCTTTGCAAGTATCTTTAAAGATCTACTAATTTCTGATATTTCTTGTTGTCTAGATGAACTCTTATTTTTAGATTCCATAAGCTGTAAATAATCAATTATAACAAGTCCAATATTTTTTTCAAGTTTAGCTTTTCTACACTTTGCACGAAGCTCGGCAGAACTTAATCCTGGTGTATCATCAATATATAACGGCATTTCCGAAAGTTTTCCGCTAGCCTCACCTAATTTAAGCCATTCTTCACTATTTAAATCCGCATTTTTTACTTTCATACTGTCAACTTCACTTTCGCTACAAAGTATTCTGTTTACCATTTGTTCTTTTGACATTTCAAGACTAAATACCATAGTAGGCACCTTGAGGTGTAAAGCAACAAACGTTGCTATGTTAAGAACAAATGCTGATTTTCCCATTGCAGGACGAGCAGCTACAATTAATAGATCTGATTTATTTAGACCTGAGATTTTAGCATCCAAATCAACAAATCCTGTTTCAAGTCCAGAAATTTTATTTTTATTTTGGAACATTTCCTCAATTTGATCAAATGTAGTTACAAGTATTTCTTTTATACTCGAATACCCTTTTGAATTTCTTCCCTGCATTATATCGAAAATATCTTTTTCAGCTTTTTCAACGAGTGCATCTACTTCCTCGGTCTGTGCATATCCAAGTTTTAATATATTGTTTGCCGCCTTTATAAGCTTACGAGAGATTGATTTTTCTTCTACAATTTTAACATAACTTTCAATATTTGAAGTTGTGGGAACGTTATCAATAAGAGTAGCTATGTATTCTGTTCCTCCGACTTTTTCAATTGTACCTCTTAAAGTTAATTGATCTTTCAATGTAATCATATCAATATGTTTTCCTAAAGAATATAGTTCAAACATGGCCGCATATATTTCTTTATTATCTTCTCTATAAAAATCATCAGGCTTTAAAAGTTCAACAGCAGAAATCACTGCGTCTTTATCAACAAGCATAGAACCCAAAACAGCTTGCTCAGCAATTATATCATTTGGTTGAACTCTATTTACTCCAATTTCGTTTTCCATTTAAACACCTACAATCCTACCACTGATACCTTTACCTTTGCAACTATTCCTTCATATAATTTTACATTTGCAACATATGAACCTAGTTCTTTTATTGGAATATCAATAGATATTTTCTTTTTATCTATCTTAATGTTATATACATTATTAATTTCTTCAGCTACATCCTTTTCTGTTATGCTACCAAATAATTTTCCATTATTACCAATTTTATGTTTAAATTTAATATAACCTTTTTCTAATTTTTCTTTTAACTTATTTGCTTGTTCAATTTCTTGTTCTTTTCTAAAACTTGCTGCATCATTTTTAGTTTTTGCTTCGCTTATGGCTTTATTATCAGCTATATTTGCAAGTTTTCTTGGAAGTAAATAATTTCTAGCATACCCTTCACTTACTTCAACTATCTGAAGTTTTTTTCCAATACCTTTTATATCTTTATTTAAAACAACTTTCATATTACTACTTCCTTTCCTATGTATTTTTAAAATTGCAAGAATTACACATACATATTGCATAAACATATTTCTATATACACTTTATTCACTTCCAAAATATTCATTTATACTCTGAATAAGTTTCTCTTTAGCCTCATCAATTGTTATTCCTGCAAGTTGAGCTCCGGCAAATGTAAGATGTCCACCTCCGCCAACTTTTTCTAAAATAGCTTGTACATTTATATCTCCCATTGATCTACCAGAAATCATAACTATTTCATCTACTTTACATAGAACAAATGAAGCAAGTATACCTGTTATATTTAATAATTCATCTGCTGCTTGTGCAGCAATTACAGGCATATCATCATAATTTTCTTCTGTAGTAGATACAGCAATGGTACCTTTTAATATTTCAGCGTTTTTAACAATATCCACTTTTGCAACATAAGTAGCAAAATCATTTTTAAATATTTGCTTTACCTCCGTTAAATCTAATCCAAACTTTTTTAAATATGCGGCTACCTCAAATGTTCTTACACCAGTTTTGAATGTAAAGTTTTTAGTATCTACAACAATACCTGAGTATATAGCTTCTGCTTCGATCGGATTTAATTGGAAATTATCCAAATACATTAAAATCTCTGTTACAAGCTCAGATGTTGATGATGCATATATCTCATGATATGTAAGTAATGCATCATCAATAAATTCTGGCCCTCTTCTATGATGGTCGATAATAACCTTTTTATCAATAAGATCGGCCAAATCAGGATACGCAAGATATGATTTTTTATGAGTATCAACAATTACAAGTAACGAATTTGTAAAATCTTGCTTTTTTATATCATCCTTAGTCACAAATATATTTTTATATGTTTCCAAGTCTTTTAACTTATTTACTACTAATTTTGTACTACTACTAAATTTTGTATCTGTTACAATATATGCTTCTTTATTTAATGATTTTGCAATTTTATATACTCCGACTGACGCACCTATACAATCAATATCTGTATTTTTATGACCCATTATATATACTTTATCGCACTTTTCCATTAATTCTTTTAAAGCTTGTGATATTGTTCTTGCCCTGACTCTACTTGTTTTTTCAAGGCCTAGATTTGATCCACCATAGAAATCAAATTTTTTATCTTTTTTTATTACAACTTGGTCACCGCCTCTACCAAGTGCAATGTCAAGAGCAGAAGAACCCGCCATATATCTTTCATTTAGCGTAGCTTCAGAATATGACATTCCAATAGATATAGTTATTGGCAATTTTGTTTTATCAGTTATTTTCTTTACTCTTTCTAATATTTCAAAAGTATTCTTTTCCATCTGATCTATATACTGTTTTTCAATAAATAGAACATATTTATCTTTATCAAGTTTATTTAAAATACCTTTATATTCAACTACCCATGTCCTTATTTCCTTTTCTATCATTGATGAAATTTCTGCTCTATTTACGCTGTCAAGTCCTTGTAATGTTTCTTCATAATTATCAATAAATAATATTCCAACACCAACTCGCGTATCTTCTAAAGTTTTTCTAATCTGACTTTCTACAGTTTTATCTATAAATGACAAAAGAATAACTTTATTTTCCTTAATTATGATATTATTACCTATAACATCATACACACTTCCATTTCCTATATCTATAGAAATTAAACTCCTACTTTGTTTTTGGTTTATTTGTTTTTCAATCTGAAGAGCACTATCATGTATAATTTCTAAGGGAATAATATGCTTTGACATATTATTTTGCCATATTATCCTATTTTTTTCTCCAACTATAGCCATTGGAATTTCAACAATATTTAGTGAATTCTTTAGGACTTCATCAAATCCATTTACCAACTCATTTATTCTATAGTTTCTAGTTTTAAATTCTTTGACACATAAATATATTATTATTGATGAAATTAAAAGTATTAAAAT
>OJNX01001324.1_pt1 | contig 13639 bp, 9 predicted proteins | sample 1598021 | NCBI WGS metagenome assembly OJNX01 (sample SAMN01915227, study PRJEB22387) | human gut metagenome | isolation source: stool | host: Homo sapiens | place: USA | reverse complement strand
AAGGATTGATTCGCTAGCTCAGCAGGTAGAGCACAACACTTTTAATGTTGGGGTCCTGGGTTCGAGCCCCAGGCGGATCACTGAAAACAAAAGAAAAATCAAGCAAATCCCTGATAATCAGATATTATCAGGGATTTCTTTTTTCTGGCAGGTAGCAGAAAATAGCCGTTTCAAGGCTCAGTCTGAAAACTTGGGGGAATTAGGGCGTCTGTAAGAACAGACATTATTTGCTATTGATTGAAGATAGAAGTATTCAAGCAGCATAGAGCTACTAATGATTGTTCTCATGAAACTCCCATTGTTCCCACGAATTTACATCTTTTTGAAAGACATTTCAATATGAACTGCTTTGTGACAAAGTTCCGGTAGCCTTTAAATATTCCACATAATTCAAATACAGACGGAAATGAGCATCCACTTGTACACAATAAGCCTGTTGCCATAAAGTTTGAGCTTCAAGATAATCCGATAAAGTTTCTAAACCCACCTCATACTGCTTCTTACTCACCCTCATATTCTCTTCTGCCTGTTGCAAAGAACGGTCGGAAAGTTCACTTTCTAAGCGAGCCTCATCCAAATTGTTAGCAGCCAAAGTCAATTCCAACAGCATTTTCTCATTCATATCAGCCTGCTCCAAACGAGTCTGTTCCAACTTAGCTTTGGCGGCATGCACTTTGTTGATACGCTCTCCAAAGTGAAAAAGAGGAACGCTGACATTCAATAAGACTGAAAATCCTCCTTTATACAAAAATGTTTCATCATTTACTTCCAAACCATGAATATAATTATATGAGCCTTTAACACCAACCTTAGGCAACAGTTCGCTACGATTCAATTTCACTTGCTGTTTTGCCATAGCTACTTGTTTATTTAAAATGCCATATTCAGGACGAGCCGTAATATCCGATACCTGCATCATTATATTCTCTTTCACTTCAGGATAGTCTCCCGACACCTGTATATCTGCAATTAAAGGTTTACCAATAAAATGACACAAATTCATTGTTGCCAAGCGCAATGCGTTCTCTGCTTTGCGCATATTGAGTTCACTTTCATTCAATTTTACCTGCACTTTCAGCACGTCATTCTGAGGCTTTAACCCATGACGATATGCACTTTCCACATTCTTATGCAACTCAACCAGCACAGTATGATACCTATCGGCCACATTCTTCATTTCCCTAGCTTTAACTACTTGGGCATATGCCTTATCGGTATTCAAAATAACTGTGGTAGCCGTCAGGGTTTCATTCATTTGCGCCATCTCCTTGCCCAATACAGACATTTTATAAGCCGCCGTAATTTTTCCACCCATATAGAGAGGTTGTTCAACTTCCACTCCTCCCATATAAATAAGCCCGATTTTATACTTTAAATCAATTCCCGGGAAATAAGAGAAACCGCCATTGGGCAGAAATTGACCGGATGAATTAGGCATAAACACCGGCAGATTTCCTCCTTCTACACCATAATGTCCACTGGCACTGCTATAAATACCGGTCCCACTCGCTGTAAAATTCGGAAAGAAATTTCCTTTATAACTTTTAGCCATATATCGCGCGCTTTCTGTCTGCCGGACAGAAGCTGCCATTTCTTTATTATATTGAAGAGCCATCTCACGACATTGCTTCAAGCTCAACACCTCTTGAGAAAATAAAGCTGATGAGCAAAATAAAGTACCAATCAAAATAGATATCTTTTTCATTTGTCAGTCTGTTTTATATGAAAAAATAATGCATAAAGAACAGGTATAAACAGTAATGTTATGAGTGTACCAAACAGTAATCCTCCCATGATGGCGGCTGCCAATGAACCAAACATGGCATCTGTCAGCAAAGGAATCATACCTAAGATGGTAGTCAGAGAAGCCATCATCACAGGACGTAAACGACTTTGCGAACTATCGATTAATGCTGCTGTCGGTTCAACTCCCCGGTTTATCTGCAACGTTATTTCATCCATCAACACAATACCATTTTTAATCAACATACCTATCAATCCCAGCGTCCCCACTATCGCAACAAAATTGAAAGTCTTTCCAGTGAGCAGCATGACTGCCACCACTCCCACAAAGACAAGAGGAATACAACAGAAAATAATAATCGGTTTGCGATAATCTTTAAACAACATAATCAGGATAGCAATCATCAGGATAATAGCCAATGGAAAATTCTTGAATAAATATTTCATAGAATCCGTACTGGCTATTTTTTCTCCTTGCCAACACAATGTATAACCTTCGGGCAAAGGAATATTTTCTATCTGCGAAGCAACAGCCAAACGTGCTTGTTCCGTTTCAAGTCCCGGAGCCGGTGAGCACTGCACACGCTGGCTTCTCTGTCCGTTATAACGCGGAACCACCGGGTCTTCCCACCTTACGTCCACTCCTTTACTAATTTGTTTCAATGGAGTGCTGCCCATAATACCTTCCACTAGTTCTTCTTTTGACAGTGAACCCGATTTCAACTTTACCATCATTTCTTCATTCAGCAGACCATTGAGTGACGGTATAGAAGAAAACACCTGTGTATTACCTAAATCTTCTATCGGATTTCCTTCTTCATTCAAACATTTCAAATAGATTGTATTGGCATGAATTCCCTCATAAAATGAACCGATGGGAATTCCTCCGGTAGCTGTCAGTAAAGAGAGACTGACATCGTTGCGGCTCAACCCCAAAGCACGTGCGGCCGGCTGGTCATATTCTATTGTCAGCACCGGAACCTGCGGCTCCCAATCTGTCGTCACAAGGCGTACCTCAGGAGTATTTTCCATAATATGACGTGCACTGTCTGCCAAACGGTGCAACACCGCCGGGTCGGGTCCCATAAACTGTGCCTCAATAGGATACTTCTTGAACATCAGGTTATAACGCTTTAAATTGACATACGCATCAGGATATGCCTGCGACAGATAAGACTGAATCTCGTCCATATTATCCACCAATTCTTCCGGTGAAGTAAAGTCTATAATCAGTTCCCCATAAGAAAGAGAAGGATTAGCAATACTCCGCACCAAATTATAACGTCCGGGAGTTCCGCCAACAGAAGTCGTAACATGGGTTATTTCCTTCCTGCTCTTCAAATACGTCTCTATTTCCCGCAAATCATGGACAACTCGCGTCGAATTAGTCCCTTCAGGCAATTTATACTCCATATAAAGCTGATTGTAGACCATATCGGGGAAGAATCCTTGTTTCATATAACCATATCCCCAAAGAGAGAGCCCCAATAAACCAACCATGGCAAATACAAAGCTCCAGCGATGAGACAAGCCAAAGTAAAGAGCAGCTCTCAGATAAGCATAAACACGCCCTTTATACACACGGGCATTCGTTTCTCCCGTTGTCATTTCACTCTTCAGTCTCCTGTTTGCCATCAGAGGAACATGAATTAACGCCAATACCCAACTCAACAATAGCGATACCGCCAATACGATAAAGAGATCGCGCGTATAGACTCCTGCTGTATCCGGTGACATATAAATAGGCAGGAAAGCAATGATGGCAATCAGAGTGGCCCCCAATAACGGCATCGCCGTTTGTCTTCCGATGGCTGTCATCGCCTCCATACGAGGTTTACCTGCCTTCAGATCGACCAAGATACCATCGATAATTACAATGGCATTATCTACCAGCATCCCCATTGCCAGCACAAATGCCGCCAAGGACACACGCTGCATCGTGCCGCCGGCAAACAGCAAGAACAGAAATGAACCAAATACCGTTACCACCAGGCTGATTCCAATGATAACCCCACTCTTGAAGCCCATTGCCAACATCAGAATGAGTACAACTATAATCACAGACTCTATTAAGTTGATAACAAATGTACCCAACGAATCACCCACACGCTCCGGCTGATAAAACACTTTATGACACTCCACTCCTGCCGGTAAGCGGCTTCCTTTCAAATCGTCAAGCTTCTTTGCCACCGCACTGCCTACCTTGATGATATCCGTACCGCTGGAAGCAGCTACCAACAGTCCCAAAGCCTGCTCACCATCATAAAACAATTCATTACGTGTGGGATTCTCATAACTCTTTTCTATTCGCGCTATATCACGCAAACGTAACTGATCATCATCGTGTCCCTGAATAAGCATTTTTCCGATATCATCTACCGTCTTAAACTTATCGTTGACCGTTACACGAATACGATTATCTCCATTCTCATAATACCCCGTATAAGTCGTTTTGTTCTGCCCGTTCAATGTGGCAAGCACTTCGGCAGGCTTCACTCCCAAATTTGCCATCCGGTCTTGCAACAAAGAGATATTGATACATTCCGGTCTTGTGCCGTAGAGTTCTACCCTGTCCACCCCCTCAAGGTCACTAACTTCTCTCTTGATAAGTTCGGCATAATCAGACAACTCCCTATCCGTCAACCCATCTCCGGTCAAAGCATAAAACATGCCATATACATTGCCAAAGTCATCTTTCACCATTGGTGCGCTTGCCCCCGGAGGAAGCGAAGCACAGGCATCTCCCACTTTGCGACGCAACATATCCCAACATTGCTCCACATCCTCATCCTTCACCGTACTCAACAATTCTATCTGAATAATAGATAAGTCATTATAAGAATAACTCTCCACATTATCTATATTACCCATGGTATGGATATTTTTCTCCAACACATCCGTTACTTCCAACTCCACCTGATGCGCCGATGCTCCCGGATAAGTGGTAACCACCATCGCCAATTTCACTTTAACCTCCGGGTCTTCCAGCTTACTCATCTCATAGCAGGAATAAACACCTCCCAAAAGAAGGACAGCCACCAAGAAATAAACCAGATTACGGTTTTGAAATGCCCACTTACTAATATCCATTATAACAGCCCTCCTACATTAGTTGATGTAATAGGCGGCAACGGTTTCACCACCTCGCCATCCTCTATATGATGCACTCCCGATGACACGACAAGTTCTCCCGGCTGCAATGCATCCGAAGTTATCACACTGCGTCCATTGGTCAGCAGTCTGAGTACAGTCACTTCACAACTTCTCACCGTTCCTTTCGACGGGTCATAAACAAAGACTGCTGCCTTTCCATTCTTTTGCAAAACAGCCCCGCTTGACACTGACAGAGAATGCATATCACCTGCACTGCAAAAAACAGTAACCATAGTATTCATTCCCGGGGACGGAGAAGGCTTACCATCCTGCACTATTCTCAATCTCATAGAATATAACTGATTGGCATTTGCCTTGGGGGTGATACTGATACATTCCAACGGATAAAACTTGCCCGGATAAATATCAAATGTAGCATGATAACGGGTAAACTGTGTACGACGAATATATTCTGCTGCCGGCAGATTTATTTCCACTTCCGGTGCTCCTTGGCTGATCATCGAAATAACCGGCATCCCCGCCCCCACCGTTTCATGTTCATCAAACAAATGCTTTTGTACGAATCCGTCAAACGGAGCATAGAGATTAGTATATTCCAACTGATCCTTGTGGTGTTGATACTTGGCAGTTATCTGCTTCAGCCCATACACAGCCTTGTCATTGGCATTGGGAGTCGTTCCATTATCCTTATAAAGAGCCATCACACGTTCTGCCTCAGCCTTAACCTGCTGATATTCGGCCTCGGTAGCTTCCAGCTGAATCCGATAATCGGTAGGATCAAGTTGTGCCAACAACTGACCTTTCCTTACCCGGGCTCCGTCTTCCACACAAATTTTGCCTATCGTTCCGCTTACTCTGAAAGACAAATTAACGTCCTGAGCAGCTTTTACCTTCCCCGGAAACTGCAAAGGAGTTTGCCCTTCGACAGAAAAAACTGTGTCTATTTTTACTGTCTGCATTCTTCTAGTCTCTTTGCTATTATGACTGCAAGAAGCCGACATTACCATAAACGCACCTAAAATAATACAACAAAATAATTTCATAGATTTAAGTTTTAGTGTTTTCCTGCAAATGTACTCTACTTAAATGAAGTAACAAAGGTCTATATACCAAATTAACTGTTCTATTTATCAATTTCTTCTATAAATTAATACAGAACAGAAAGAAAGTTTTTCCGATTTACCTGTTCTATTTTACGCTTTTAAATATAAATAATACCGATAACTTGGTCATCTTTAGAATAATAAATACCTTTGCGACCCTAATTTTAAAAGCAATGAAAATCGATATAACTAGACATACTCATCTAACCATTCTTTTTATACTGTTCCTTTCCATTTGCAGAACTACCCTTGCACAAGAAGCAAACAGCGATTCTATCGTAATCAGCTACCTGCAAGAATCAGGCATCCCCATCACCCAAAACAATCGCCTGAAACTGTTAAAAAGCGGACATACCAAATTTATCGACCTCTTTGAAGAAATAAGAAAAGCCAAGCATCACATTCATTTGGAATACTTTAACTTCCGTAATGACTCAATTGCTAATGCCCTGTTCGATTTATTAGGCGAAAAGGTAAAAGAAGGAGTGGAGGTACGAGCCATGTTCGATGCATTTGGCAACCTCTCAAACAACAAGCCTCTGAAAAAAGAGCATCTGAAAGCCATACGCAAAAAAGGAATTGAAATAGTGAAGTTTGATCCTTTTAAATTTCCGTATATTAACCATGCCCTGCATCGTGACCATCGCAAAATAGTGGTAATAGACGGCAAAGTGGGCTATACCGGAGGAATGAATATAGCCAATTATTACATTAAAGGTCTGCCTGAAATAGGTGATTGGAGAGATATGCATGTCCGCATCGAAGGTGATGCCGTAAACAATCTTCAGGATATCTTCCTTACAATGTGGAATAAAAGCACCAAACAGCATATCGGAGGAGCAATGTACTACCCTTTGCTCAATGATTCCATTGATACCGGTGGCAAGACGGTAGCAATAGTCGACCGAGTACCGCGGAAAAGCCCCAAAATAATGCGCCGTATGTATGTTAAGTCATTAGACGCCGCACAACATAAAGTGCAGATTGTAAATCCCTATTTCACACCTACCCACAGTATAAAGAAAGCTATCAGACGAGCATTGAAACGTGGAGTAGAGGTGGAAATAATGATTCCCGGCAAATCAGACATCCCCTTTACCCCTGATGCAGCTTTTTACACTTCAAACAAACTCAGAAAAAAAGGAGCTGAAATCTATATCTATAACGGAGGGTTCCACCATTCTAAAATCATGATGGTAGATAGTTTGTTTTGTACCGTGGGCAGCACAAATTTAAATAGCCGGAGTTTGCGTTACGATTACGAAGTAAATGCCTTTATCTTTGACAAAGAAACAACCCACGAATTGAGCAGCATGTTTGAAGATGACAAGAAAGACAGCACATTGCTCACCAAGGAAGAATACAAAAAGCGTTCCGCATGGAAACGCTTTGTTGGCTGGTTCGCCAATATGTTTACACCCTTCCTTTAAATAAACAGTTTTTTACTTTGGCAAAAAACACGGTTTTACATCAATGAAAGTTTTTTCCTGCCTTATGGTTTTCACCTTATTATAAGGCAGAGAAAAAATAAATCCTCTTTTCACCTCCTTAAACTACAATATTTTTCTTATTTTTGCCCCAATATGTAATTTTGCCGTAGAAGGCACAAGAGACGAGATATAAGAATGAGAGTAGTTGACTTAATAAAAAGCACCGATAAAACGGCGTTTTCTTTTGAGATATTGCCCCCTCTGAAAGGAACGGGCATTGAGAAGCTTTATAAGACGGTGGATACATTGCGTGAATTTGACCCTAAGTACATCAATATCACCACCCATCGCAGCGAATATGTATACAAAGACCTTGGAAATGGTCTTTACCAACGCGCACGTATGCGCCGCCGTCCCGGAACGGTTGCCGTAGCTGCCGCACTGCAAAACAAATACAATATAACAACTGTGCCACATATCCTATGTAGCGGATTTACCCGCGAGGATACGGAATATGTATTGCTGGACTTACAGTTCTTGGGCATTACCGACTTGTTGGTATTACGCGGTGACAAAGCCAAACATGAATCCGCATTTGTCCCCGAAGGAAACGGATACAGCCATGCATTGGAACTGGAAGGACAAATTAATGATTTCAATAAGGGACTATTCGTCGATGGTTCTCCCATCAAGGTGACAGGAACACCGTTCAGCTATGGAGTGGCCTGCTACCCTGAGAAACACGAAGAATCACCCAATATGGAACAAGATATTTATTGGCTAAAGAAAAAAGTGGAAGCCGGTGCGGAATATGCCGTGACACAAATGTTCTATGACAACCGTAAGTACTTTGAGTTTGTGGAAAGGGTACATAAAGAAGGTATCAATGTACCTATCATACCGGGGATCAAACCTTTCGGCAAATTATCTCAATTGAGCATGATACCGAAAACATTCAAGATTGATCTTCCACAAGAATTGGCCTCAGAAGCCATGAAATGCAAAACCGATGAAGAAGCACGCGCCCTCGGAGTGGAATGGTGCATCCACCAATGCCGCGAATTGATAGCATACGGCGTGCCAAGTATCCACTTCTATACGGTGAGTGCCGTAGAAAGCGTAAAAGAAGTAGCAAAAGTAATATATTAAATATAGGCTGATGTTTTTTAAAGATGTAATAGGACAAGAAGAAGCAAAGCAACGGCTTATTGCCGAAGTGAAAGAGGGAAGAATCCCCCATGCCCAACTGATTTGCGGTCCCGAAGGTACTGGAAAGTTACCTTTGGCGATAGCATATGCCCGTTACATTTGTTGTGAAAACCGTGGAGAGCATGATGCTTGCGGCGTATGCCCCAGTTGCACCAAGTTCAACAAACTGGCACATCCCGATTTTCATTTCGTTTTCCCTGTCATCAAGAAAAAAGCCGGAAAGGATACAGTATGCGATGATTTCATATCGGAGTGGCGGCAATTTGTAATGAATAATCCTTATTTCAACCTTAACCATTGGTTAAAAGAGATGGGAGCAGAGAATCAGCAAGCGCAGATATTTGTCAAAGAAAGCGATGAAATTATGCGCAAACTCAGTTTGAAATCCAGTCAGGGAGGTTATAAAGTAATGATTATCTGGCTGCCCGAAAAAATGAACGTAGAATGCAGTAATAAGCTACTTAAACTATTAGAAGAACCGCCGGTACAAACCGTTTTCCTTCTTGTTTCGGAAGAACCGGATGCACTCTTGCAAACAATTCAAAGCCGTACCCAACGATTCAACATTCATGGAATTGATGAAGCAGAAATAGCCCAAGTGCTGCAAAGCAAATACGGATTGCAAGCGCAAGATGCCAATGATATTGCCCACCGCTCTGAAGGTAATTTTTTGAAAGCACTGGAAACCATTCATCTGAGTGAAGAGAACAAACTGTTTTTCGAACTATTTGTCAGTTTGATGCGTCTGTCCTACCAGCGCAAGATACGCGATATGAAACGATGGAGCGAAGGAGTGGCAAGCATGGGACGCGAACGACAAAAAAACTTCCTTACTTATTGCCAGCGTATGATACGTGAAAATTTCATATTCAATTTTCACCGACGAGATCTGGTATATATGAGCAATGAAGAACAAAACTTTTCTACTCGTTTCGCTCCGTTTGTCAACGAACGAAACGTAATGGGAATAATGAATGAACTAAGTGAAGCACAGCAACATATAGAACAGAACGTAAATGCCAAGATGGTATTTTTTGATTTCTCGCTTAAAATGATTGTGCTGCTGGTGCAGAAATAACATATATATAACAACACTATGAATAATGAGTTTAAATTAAAGAACGGAAGCGGCTGTTTGTATTGCAAAGGCTGCGGACGACAGGATAAACAGCTGAATACTTACGACTGGCTGGCTGATATTCCCGGAAATGCCGAGGAACAGGAGATGGTTGAAGTTCAGTTCAAGAATACGCGCAAAGGATATTTCAAGAACAGCAACAAATTGAAGCTGGACAAAGGCGATATTGTTGCCGTGGAAGCAAGTCCCGGACATGATATCGGAGTAGTGACACTGACCGGACGACTCGTTCCACTGCAAATGCGCAAAGCAAACCTGAAACCGGATGTCGAAATTAAACGAATCTACCGCAAAGTAAAACCGGTAGATATGGAAAAGTATGAAGAAGCAAAAGCCAAAGAACATGATACGATGATTCGTTCACGCCAAATTGCGCTGAACCTGAATCTGAACATGAAGATTGGTGATGTGGAATATCAGGGGGACGGCAACAAAGCCATCTTCTACTATATTGCCGATGAACGCGTTGACTTCCGTCAGCTAATTAAAGTATTGGCAGAGACTTTCCGCGTGCGTATCGAGATGAAGCAGATCGGTGCACGGCAGGAGGCCGGACGCATCGGGGGAATCGGTCCCTGCGGTCGCGAACTGTGTTGTGCCACATGGATGACCAACTTTGTTTCTGTTTCTACCAGTGCGGCTCGCTATCAGGACATCTCACTCAACCCGCAGAAACTGGCAGGACAATGCGCCAAACTGAAATGCTGCCTCAACTATGAAGTGGACGCATACGTGGAAGCACAAAAACGACTCCCGAGTAAAGAAATCACATTGGAAACCGTCGACGGCACTTTCTACTTCTTCAAGGCTGATATACTAAAAGGTTCCATTACCTACTCCACCGACAAAAATTTCATGGCAAACATTGTGACAATCCCTGCACGACGAGCCTTTGAAATCATCAATATGAACAGACGTGGCGAAAAACCGGAAAACTTGCTGGAAACCATCAAGAAAAACGAACCACAACAACCGGTTGATTTAGTGGAACAGGAAAGTCTAACCCGTTTTGACAAACGCAAAGGCAATAACAACAATCGTAAAAAGAAAAGAAAAGGAGAAACCAACGGCAATAACGAAGGTACTACCAACGGTAACAAGCCTCAACAGCTCAAAGATAACCAGCCGAAGGGCGAAGGACGTCCACCCAAAGGAGAAAACAGAGCTTCGAAAGGAGAAGGCCGCCCACCCAAAGGGGAAGGAAGACCTCCACGCGAAAATAAAGAAAGCAGAGCAGAGGGAAAACGCAACCGTGAAGACGGCCGCGAGCGCAACCGTAACCGGCGTCCAGGCAATGGCGAGAACACCGCTTCTGCCAACAATAAAAATGGAAATAATAACGGTAACAATGCCCAAACAACTCAGAACAACAATTCCAAGCCACAAGCTCCTGTGGCTGATAAAGAATAAAATAGCTTGCCTGCCGATAATATATTTACTATTGACAGCATGTCACAGTAATACGGTTTATCACTCTTATCAATCCATCCCTACAACGGGATGGAGTAAGAGTGATACTCTTGTTTATACCCTTCCGGCTTCAATACCTGCGGGAACGTATGAAATGACTATCGGCATCAGGCATCAGGAAAGCTATCCGTATCGTGATTTATGGATGAATATCAGCACAAATGTAAAAGACACATCCACCTATACCACAGACACACTGCAATTATTCCTTGCCGATAAAACAGGAAACTGGAACGGAAATGGTCCCGGCGGACTATATCAATTTACCAAGCTCTATACACCCTCTTTTACAATCGCCCAAGACAGTGCTTCCAGAAATATCCGCATCGTTCATATCATGACAGACAATCCACTGAAAGGAATCAGTGATGTCGGCATCCGTTTGGAAAAACCTTAATGACTTCCTCGTGCCGAATCAATGCGCAAAAATACAAAAAGCAGGATGGTAAAACCCCATAAAGAAGAGCCTCCATAACTGAAGAAAGGCAATGGAATACCGATTACCGGCGTTAATCCGAGTACCATTCCTATATTGATAAAGAGATGAAACAGGAAGATGCTCAGCACCGAGTAACCATATACACGTCCAAAGCGTGTGTGTTGTCTTTCGGCAATAACTATCAACCTTAAAATCAGAGTCATAAACAGCAGTAACACAATAGCAGAACCCAGGAAACCTTCCTCCTCACCCACCGTACAGAAAATAAAATCCGTATCCTGTTCGGGAACATATTTCAACTTCGTCTGCGTCCCATTCAGGAACCCCTTTCCCAACAGTCCTCCCGAACCGATTGCAATCTTGCTTTGATTCACATTATACCCAGCCCCTGCCAAGTCCTCCTCCATTCCCAGTACCACTTTTATACGTACTTGTTGATGAGGTTCAAGCACATTTTCAAATACATAGTCGGCAGAAAAAAGGAAACCCACAGAGCCAATAGCAAACAGAGCAATATAAAAATAATCACGCATACGCTCGCGCATGGAAAGGAATATGAGATAAAAAACCAATGCCACACACAGTCCGTACTGAAACCACGTAATATCGAAAGGAATCACATAATAAGAAAAGAGCAACGCCAGTAAGGTCCCTCCAGAACCGAAACCGAGAATATACCACACCACCGGCTTCTTCTTACAATAAGAATTAACCAACAAGGCAGACAGTATCGTTATCAACAGCAAGACCGAAAATTCCCCGACCGATGTACAGTCATCTGCCATCATCTCCTGACTAAAACGAATGCCAACCACAAAATAAACCACAGCACAAATCCCGGCAAACAGAATGGAGCCGGGCATTCCTTCCCTGTACAGCATGAAGAAAAAAGCCAGATAGACCAATGCAGAACCTGTTTCACGCTGTAATATAATAAGCAACATGGGCAGTAATATCATCCCCGTTACCGGAAGAGAATACTTCAGCTTACTCATGGTGAATCCATAAACATTCATAAATTTAGCCAAAGCCAAAGCCGTAGCAAACTTGGCAAACTCAGCCGGCTGCAAACTGACAGGTCCAAACTTAATCCATGAATAAGAACCTTTCGTATCCTCGGCCAAAAAAGGAGTGACAAGCAATAGCAACATCATTGCCCCATAAAAAATATAGGCAAACATATCATAAAGCTTATCTTCGAGCATCAACAAAATAAATCCCAACCCCAATGAACAGGAAATCCACACCAACTGCTTACCGGCACGTGTATCGAAACTGAAGAAATCTATTTCACCATAGTCATAACTGGCCCCGCATACACTGAACCAGCCGAAGATAACCAATGCTAAATAGATGCAAATAGTTATCCAGTCTATCGACTTCAACATATTATCGCTCGTGTATGCCATAATCTATCCTCCTGTTTTGTATATCATTAGCTTTCACCTCACTGTCAGGAGACAATCCTCCTTTCAAATACTGTTCCATCATCAGTGCTCCGATAGGCACCCCATATACCGCACCAAATCCTCCATTCTCCACATAAACTGCAATAGCTATCTTCGGATTATTCATCGGAGCAAACCCCATAAAAGCAGAATGGTCTTTACCTCTATTCTGTGCCGTACCGGTTTTACCACAAACTTCTATACCGGGAATATTGGCTCCCCGGCATGTACCACCCAATACAGCTGCACGCATCCCCTGCACCACCGTTTCATAATGCCGGCTACTCACCTTCGTATAATGTTTCGTACTATACAAAGTATCCAACGGCTCATCTTCCACTTCTTTTACCACATGGGGAGTAACATAGTAACCACGATTGGCTATTGTCGCTCCCAAATTGGCAATCTGTAACGGAGTCAATGTCACCTCTCCCTGTCCGATGGCAATACTGATAATAGTCAAACCATTCCAAGAGCCCCGATAATTCTTGTCATAATACTCTGCATTCGGAATCATTCCCCGCTTCTCTCCCGGAAGATCTACA
>OJNX01001305.1_pt1 | contig 13854 bp, 10 predicted proteins | sample 1598021 | NCBI WGS metagenome assembly OJNX01 (sample SAMN01915227, study PRJEB22387) | human gut metagenome | isolation source: stool | host: Homo sapiens | place: USA | reverse complement strand
AAAAAGAGATTACGTAGAAAAAAATGTATATTGCTGTTATAATTATATAGGATAAAAAATCTTGAACAAATTCATATTATATCAAGTGATATTTTTAAATTGGGGAGTTATAAAATGAAAAAAAACATAAATGAAAAAATAAATAGCAAAATAAGTAATAAAATATTTCCTGTTGCATTTGCATTAGTACTACTTTTTAATGTTATTTTTATAAATAATATTTTTGCTACAAGTGCAAATGGTATGTGGGAAAGTGCGGGGAATTGGTTTAAAGATACACGTGTAGATCAAAACGGCCACGCTGTTGGAGTATCCGAGATTTCTTTTTATGTTGTAGAACAATTTATGGATATAGTAAATTATGTAGGAACAACTATTATTATCATTGCAACAATGTTTTTAGGTATAAAATATATGTTTGGTAGTGTAGAAGGAAAAGCAGATGTAAAAGAAAGTATGATAACACTTTTGGTTGCTTGTGTGTTCTTCTTTGGTTGGCAATATTTAAGTACCATTATAATAGATGTAACAACAGGCGAACTTATTGTAGCAAAAACTTCGGATAGATCATATAAAGATATGTTTGGAAGAATTCTTGCAATAGTTGTAACAATTGTAAAGGTAGCTGCAATAGCAGGAGTTGTTTATGTTGGAGTTAGATATATATTTTCTGGTGCAACTGGTAAAGCTGACCTTAAAGGAAGATCAGGCTATTTTATAATTGGAGTTATACTTACATTTTGTTCTGTATCAGTTTTAACCATGATAGCAAATATACTTAAAGATGTTCTGTAAATTTAAACAAAGGAGGAAAAGATGGGAAAATCATATTTTGTACCCCGTAGTGCAAAGGGTGAATCAAGAATTTTATATATATTTACAATAAAATCGTTTGCTTTCACAGTTTCGATAGGTTTAGTGGGAGCATTGATATGGTACTTAATGAGCAGTGCCTTCGATGGATTTCCTTTAGCGGCTGGTCTAATAATCACTGGTGCTTTTGGAGGAGTTGGGTACATAATAGGAGCACTAAAGATACCTGACTCAAAATTTATGGGACCATTTAGAAAAGCTGGTGGAGAGTACTTAAGTGATATTATATTCAGGGCAATTACATTTAAGAAGAGAAAAAAAATATATCTATACAATTTAAAAAGAGGAGGAAAATAATATGGGAGGAACTTTGGCAGTACCTATAGTGATGTTGGTAATATTGGGTGCGTTTGGTGTACTTTTTCTAGTTGTAACTAAAAAGCAAAAAAATGAGGTAGCAAATAAAGATTCCAAAAATCCATCTTCAAAAGATAATAAAAAAGAAAAAACTCATGAAATGAGAAAAGAAGATGTATTTGATTTTATGGAGTTTGATGAAATTACAGATAATATGATCATACAAAACAAAGGAACAAGATATACAATGATGATTCAGTGTAAAGGTATAAACTATGATTTAATGTCCGATGTTGAGCAGCTAGCTGTTGAGGAAGGATTTATAACTTTCTTAAATACACTTACATCACCAATACAATTGTATGTACAAGCACAAAATCTTGATTTAAAAGGAACAATAAGAGTATACAAGGATCATGTTGATAAAATTAGAGAAGAATTTGAAAATGTAAATCAAGAATATAATAGAATAAATGAAGCTTTTGATTCAACAAAACAACAAATAGCAAATATTGAAAGAGAAAGAAATAAGACACTTAACGTTTATGAATATGCAAGCGATATTGTTAATTATGTTGAAAGAATAAGTTTAAACAAAAGTTTATTACAAAGAACTTTCTTTGTTTTGGTTTCATATAACTCGTCTGAAATAAATGCTATAGATAGATTTTCTAAGGAAGAAGTTAGGAACATTTGTTACAATGAACTTGTTACACGTGCTCAATCAATTATAAATGGACTTGCTTCTTGCTCTGTCGCTGGAAGAATTTTAAATTCAAATGAAATAGCTGATGTATTATATACGGCATATAATAGAGACGATAAAGGATTAATGAGTGTTAAGGAAGCTTTAGACTCAGGATTCTATAGACTATATTCAACAAGTGAAGATATTTTCTTAAAGAAACAAAAGAAACTTCAAGAGGAAATTGATAATGAAGCAAAAATAAAAGCTTTAGAAACACTTAAAGAAACTATAAAGGAGGGAGAATATATTTCCCCTAGAATAGAGGAACTTAGCGTAGAAGAACAAATAAGTAAAAAGGCAAGTGAACTTGTAAGACGTGAAAATGTTCCAATTAATATTAAGGAAAAGGCAAACGAAAAGTTAATTGATGAGTTTAGAAAAACTAAAAAAGATTTGTTAGATAAAGCTGGTGAAGAATATCAAGAACTTACACAAACACTCGGAATTGATATTGGTAAAGATGTTGAGCAAAATACACCAAAAAAAGAACAAAATATCAATGATGTTGATAATAGAATGCCAGATAATAATGCTAATATGCAGGATGATATTTCATCACAAACTAGTATAGATGAAACTAGTAGTAATTTAAGTATGGATGAAACTAAGGATAATAATGTAAATCCTACAAGTGAAAATGTTCCAGAAAAGCCAATTGTTAAAAAGGTTGAATTAGACGATAGTAATTTTGAATACAATCATGATATAGCAAATAAATCTAATGATGATTTAGATATAAATTTATCTGACTCTTTTGATGATAGATTAGGTTATTCTAGTGATAATGACTCAAGTAATGATTCAGTCATTTAAGTATAGGAGGATTTTGGTATATGGGAAAAAATAAAGAAAAAAAAGAAAAGAAAAAAAAGTTAAAAAAGGGTAAATCTGAGGAAATTAAACCACAAGATGAGTTAATAAAAGCAAATGAAAATTTGCCTGACAGTTTGGAAATGAATAAATCTACTTTAAAAGATTTACTTGCACCATCTGGTATTGATGCTTCTCATTATGATTATTTAGAGATATTCTCTAAAATTTCAAGATTTGCAAGAAGTTTTTATTTAACAACAATACCAAGACAAGCTGTTTTTCCATATTTTTTATCAGGAATTTATGAATTTGGAGACATTAATGCATCTGTATATATCACTCCTATATCTGAGACTACATCACAAAATCAATTAAATAAACAAATAGTTGAATTACAATCAGAAAGATATGTTGCACATGATAGAGGAGATATAAACAGAGAATCTGTTTTATCAACAAAACAGGCTGAAGCTGAAGCATTAAGAGATCAAATTGCAGCAGGTTATAACAAATTATTTGATGCAACAATTTTGTGTACTCTTTTTGCATATAACAAAGGTGAACTTGATAAATTATCTGAGTTACTTGCTATGGAAGCTTCAAAAAATTTACTTGGACTAAAAGCTGCTTGGGCATTGCAAGAAGAAGCATTTCAGTCTAATTTACCACTTAATAATAATAAAATATCAAGAAAACATACATTTGATAGAGGTTCTATGTCAACTGTGTTTCCTTTTGTAAATGCAGAAGCAGGACATAATATGGGAGTACCAATAGGAATAAATAAACAAACAGGTCTTCCAATTATATTTGATAATTTCAGTAGTTCACTTGCAAATTATAACATGATAATATTTGGTAAATCTGGTGCAGGTAAATCTGTTACAATTAAAACAATAATGGCAAGATCAGCTATACTTATGGGAGTTGAAAATCTTGTACTAGATGCCGAAGGAGAGTATATAGTTGTTGCTGAAGCTCTACGTGGAATTAATGTAAACATAGGGCCAAAGAGTAGTACAATTATAAACATATTCGATATAGAAACAGAAATTGTAAAAGATGAAATAACAGGTAGAGAAAGATACGCTTTAAATGTTGAAAATAAGGTTGAAGACGTAACTCAAGCCCTACTTACAATGGCACGTGGTGCTACAAAATCTGAAGAAGTAAACGAACTTACAAAGCAAATAATTGCTGAAATTGTTGCAGAAGAATATGCAGATAAGGGTATTACAAGTGATCCAAGATCTTTATATACAGGTTCTGTAATAGATATGGAAGATGGAGATACTACCAAAAAGAAAAAGGATATGCCAACAATTAGTACATGGTATGAAAGACTTGAAAAAAAAGCTGCAGAAAATGACAATGATACATATCAATATCACTTTGATTATTTAATTAAAGTTATGAAACAGTTCTGTAAGAAATTTGATGGTCAAATGGCATATTTTGACGGTCAATCAACATTTGAACTACTTGATGATTGTCCATTCATTAATATAAACATATCTGAACTTGAAGAAAGATTTGCAAGGCCACTTGCACAACAGATTCTTCTTTCTTGGATTTGGGAGAAATATGTTAAGAAAAATAGTGAAGATAAAAATAGAGCAAAAAGTAAGAGAGTTTTAATTGATGAGGCATGGATGCTTTTACCATATCCTGAAGCCGTTGATTTCTTAAATACAATGTCAAGACGTGCCAGAAAAAGAAATGTTTCTCTTACAGTTGTATCTCAGAAATTCCAAGATTTCTATGAAAACAAAAGCGTACAAGTTGTTTTAACATCAGCAGATACAAAATTATTTTTAGCACAAGATAAGTCAGAAATTTCATATTTAAAAGAAGTATTTAAACTTAGTGAAGGTGAAGAAAATTTCTTACTTACATGTCAAAGAGGTGAAGGTTTAATAAAAATAGGATATGACTCGGCTATAATGGCAATTAAACCAACCCAAAGAGAATTTGAATTTGTTGAAACTAACTTAAATAAAGTTGTAGAAAACTTAAAAAAGAAGAGAATAGATTAGATAAAAGATCTATTTAGAAAAGGTGATTAAATGAAGAAAAAAACATACAAAATCATAATATGTGTTAGTTTAATGGTGATGCTTTTTACTAGTTTTACGAGTGTTTTTGGAGCGACAAATGACTATTATACAAACTATACGCCTGTATCTGAAAATGCACTTGATTCTAAAATAAAATCATCTGTTTTGTTAGATGCATTAGCTAATATGATAAATGCAGTAGGTTCTCTTATTGAATATCTAATAGGTTCTATATTTTCAGCACTTACAGGTGACAATATATTTCCATGGGCAGATAGAATAATTTTTAATGGAATTGGATTTTTGGACATAAATTTCTTAAACCCCGCAGATAATTCATTATTTGTAAATAGGGGAGAAACATCTATTTTAGGAAAAGTTGTAAAGAATGTATATTCAACAATTTTTTCACTTTCCGTATTATTTCTTGGCGTAGCTGTGGGTATAATGGCAATCCGTCTTGCAATATCAAGTATTGCGGCTGAAAAAGCCAAATACAAACAAGCAATTGTTAACTGGGCAACATGTCTTGTAATGCTATTTTTAATGCATTACATACTTGCATTTGTCTTCTGGGTTAATGAACAACTAGTGTCAGTTGCAAGTGGAATATTTATAAAGGCCATCCAAGATAGCAATCTTACAACAACAAATTTTGAGGAAGCTTTAGATGCTGTTCTTAGTGATGAGGATAGAGTAGATAATTATATAGATTCAATGGGTCAGTTATCTGGATATGCGGGGACAGAATTAAACCTGCCTGTGGGAAATACCTTAACAGATTATTTAAAGGATAATGCTAAGTATACTTCGTCATTACTTCAGAATAGTACATATGTTGATAATAGAATGACTTATTATGTAGATGGTGGTAAAAGTGGTTGGGAGAGATTTTGTTCTCAGTTAAATCTTGAACAGGCTTCTGCATTAAAAATTGGAGTAAAAAGATTGACATTTGATGTGAGAGACGTAAAAGCAATAGATGAACTTATAAGTAGCAATCCTTCTGAAGCAAATAGGCAAAAAGAAAGGGGATATTATGAGGTAAATGGACATAAGATCTTTACAAAAGAAGAGGCATATCGTAATGATGATGTTTACTTAAAAGATTTAGCTTGTGCATTATTTTTGTCAAGTGCAAATGCTGCCACTATTTTTGATACATATGAGGGGCACCCTGAATTAAAAATTAATGATCCGGCATCACCATCTTTGGTTACTAGAAACTTTGAATGGGTCTTTGGCAATACAACCCAACTTCAATCACTTATGAATTCACTATCAAGTAATTTAATTGACGGTATATATAATTCACTTGTTAGCATTAAGAATTCTGAAGGAATAGCTGGCGTTGATGAATTTATAGGAGAGCAAGATACTAAAGTTAGAACATATGCTGGTGCTGTAAAATTCAGGTATGATTGTGATAGAATTATTGTTAGTGTAGCCTCTGGAAGCAGTTCCGTTTCAAATGGTAATGTTCAGGATATAATTGCAAACCTAGGAAATTTCTTTAAAAAGTCAGCATACATATATAATTCTGAAACATCAACTGATGATAATGGAAATGATACTGAAGTTATAACCGGTTGGAGAGCATCAAAGGTATCTGTTACAGGTGCACTATTATATGCAATATTTGTTTTTCAATCACTTGTATATTTAATAATGTATGTAAAAAGAATGTTTTATGTTATAATGCTTTCGATGTTTGGACCTATTGTAGTTATATATGATTTCTTTATGAAGTCGGCAGCATAAAAAAGGAGGAAAAAATATGTCTAAAGGTGTTTTTACAACGTGGATAAAAGAATTATGTGCTTTAGTATTTACTCAAACCATACAGGCTTTTATACTTGCTATTGTTCTTAGTATAATACTTACATTTATTGCACCAACAGGTGGAACAATTTCTTCTAACGATTCGGTTTCTGCATTAGGTGTTTTATGTATTGTTCTTCTTACTTCACTTACAAAGATAGAAAAAATTACAAGAAAGATATTTGGACTTGAAAGTGGGATTATGGATAATAAACCTCCACATGGTTTAATGGCTTCTTTTATGGCTTTGAAGGCTGCAGGTAGAATTTTAAATAATGTCCCTAAAATGGCCGGCGGTGTTGCTTCAGTAATTGGGTCAGGAACAGATAAAAAGAAGGCCCAAACAGCTATGTTGAGTAGATTAAACAGAAAAGGATTAGATAGAAATGGTAATCCAATAGGTGAAGGAGCTGCTGTGGGTGAGGCATTACCTGCTGGAGGGGCTGATTTAATGGATAGCTCTGAATATCTTGATAAGGCTAAAGAAGCTAAGAATAAAGGAGATATGAGAGGCTATGAAAGAAATAGAGGCATAGCAGCTGGAATGGATAAAGCAAAAAAATCTATGGCAGCAAATGCAACTGCACCATCAAGATTAAAGGATACGTCTAAATTGCAAGATGACTATTACAAAATATTGGATAAATATGATGATGAAATTTCAAAGGCAAAAGAAAAGAGGAGACAAGGGTTGACAAATATTGCTTCTGGTGCTACTGAAACCGTTGGGGCAGTTATTGGAGGTGGAATTGGTTTATCTACTGGATTAGTAACTGGACTTGCAATAGGTGATTATGATCAAATTCATAAGGCTACCGCTTATGGAATAGGTATCGGAGATGCGGCAGGTGAAAATTTAACAAAAGCTGTTTCTACTGTATCTACTGGTATTAAAACTAGAGCAAAGGCTAATAGTTCATTAGATAAGCAATTAGCACAAATGGAGGCAAATTTAAAAATAAATAATTCTAAAAGAGAGACGCAAGCAAAGCGTGTAAGAAATATTACTCAAAAAATTGAGAAAGATATTGGTATTCAGTAAAAAGAGGAGGGGTATATATATGCTATATTATATTTATTTATGATATAGCATATATGCTATTATAAAGATTTATGAAATTTGTAGATATAAAAGAAAATACAAGTCCAACCCAAAAACTTTTGCTAATTGTAATGCTTTTAATTTTATTAGCAGCTTGTTTTTATGGATTTAGAAGTTTAACAAGTAATAAGGGAATAATTGACTATAAAATAGCAGACAGTAACTATTTTATTTTTAATTCTGAAGAAACAACAGATAGGGATGTTTATTGGAATTTAGAAGAAATTTTATCAAAATATTTAGGTTCTTATCAATCAGAATATAATAATGAAGTAGAGAATGTAGAATATTATTACAATTCTTTGGATAATAATTACAAGAAATTTTTAGGTAAGAAAAAATATATTGAAATATCAAATAATATAATTCAAAAGATGGTTGGAGATACAAAAGAAGGAATGGTAAGTCTTCCAGCTCAAATTATAAAAAATGTTTATAAGGTTAATATAGATAATAATATGTACTTGTGTAAATTAAATACACTTGATGAAAATGATAATGCTTATGTGGGTATTATTTTAAATACTGAAAGAAAAGAGTATAGCATTTTTTATATTAATTAGGGAGTTATAAATATGAAGGAAAATAATAAAAAGAAAGTTGACTATAAACTATTGTTTATAATAATATATATAATTATTGCCGTTGTTGTAATTTTAATAATATGGATACCAGGTAAAAGGTCAAATGGTAAAATATATTCTGGTTTAAAATATGAGGATGTAGATGAACAAAAAAAAGGAATAAATTTATATAAAGATACAGTAAAATATATGTTATCAGAAGGTAACTTAGATATGTTATATAATCACTTAGATGAAAGTTTTAAATCTAGCAATGGAATTACTAAAGATAATTTTAAGGAAGTTTTAGAAAAAAATTGTTCTATTTCAAAAGAAATTTCTATTATTGGATCTGAGGTGTACATTCAGGGAGATAACATTTATGTATATAGATATAAATATAAATCAAAAGGATTTGTAATGTATGTTAATGTTATAGAATCAAGGCCTTTTGAGTATACGTTATCTTTTGAACAGTATAGTGTACCTGTTATTGAGGGCACAGAAGAGAAGAAAAATAATATAATAGATAATGTTGAGTATTCTGTAAATATAGAAAGTATAACTCAAAATGGTATTACATATGGAGTTACTATAAATAATAAGGGGCAGGATACATTTGAATATAATTTTAGTAATATTACAGATGTATATGTTATTTTAAGTGATGGAAGGTATTCAAATCTTGGAGGAGCTATAATATCATCTGATGATGATGTTTTAACACCAAATGGATGCTTGAGGAAAAGTTTTTTCTTTCCTGTAAAGGGACCAGATCAAAGTAAAATAATAAAAATGAGATTTAATAATGTAAAAAAAGATAATAAAATAACTTCAATTGAATTTGAAGTAAAAAAATAGGAGGAATATATATGAATAATGATGAGGAAAAGCAAAATTCCAATATTTCTGAGACTCCTTCTACTAGTTCTGATGTAATGCCAGGTGGTGGTGCCACTCTTGGACAAGCTGCATCACAAGGTGCAAAAAATGCAACTAGAAAAGGTATAAAAGGTGTTAAAAATGCTATTGGAAGAGGACTGAAGGCATTATGGAATTTAATGCCAATTCAAGTGAAAATAGTAGTAATAGTAATAATTGTTATAGCAGCTGTTATATGTTCTTTATTTCTATTAGGATTGATGTCCGAGGGAAGTGATGCTGTAAGTAGTTGTGTTGATGAATATATAGAGAATACAGCTGGTCTTGATGGCGATGCTAAAGATACATTTGATACAAAATCTAGCCTTATAAGATTCAAACTTTCAGATATAAATTCAATGTATGATAGTTTTATAGCTAGTGGAAAAGGTGGCGCTGAGACACAAAATTTAATGAAATATAAAATTGGAACAAATAATGTTTCAGACCAAAATAGTAGAATTGTAAATGTTGATGATAAAGTAGAAGTATATAAGCATATTCTTATGGCAGAAAAATATAATTTTAATAAAGTTAAATGGAAAAAATATACTCATAGTGATAATCTTGGAAAAGATGTATCTAGTTTTAAGGAAAATAAAGATTTGGGATTAAAATATCCTGATACTTCAAAGAATTCTGATGGAACAGATGCGGAGCATCCAATTGATATGGACAAGTTTATCGATTTAACATTACCATATTTACAAACTTGGTATATTCCACTTGGAATGAGTAATGCTTCAATTATTAATGGTAAGGAATATGATAGTAATAGGGCCCCAGCTTTTTCATATAACATTATAAAAGAAGCATATCATAATATAACTTCAAACTGGTATGAATTAAAAAAATATACAGAAGTTACAAAGTATAAAACATACAAAAAGAATACTTGTAATGATTATTTAGATAATGTAATTGTTAAAGAAAATAGGAGATACAAGTATAATAGTTCAACTTCGGAATATGAGTATGATAGATCTGAGTATACTTTAGATACGAGTCGCGTAACTTCTTCAACCGAAATTTCAAATGTTGAAAATAAGGATACATCACATCAAAATGATGATCCAAATGCAAAAAAAGACCCAATGAGGGAAGAACGTGTAAGTACAAAAAATGAATTCTCTTCTCAAGTATATATAAAAAGTGCAGAGGTATTTGATGCAAAAATAATTAATGAGTTTAACTATAGAATATATAGTGATTCTGATGCACGAAATAGAAAAAATCCTAATAGTTCAAGTGAAACAACTTCAAACTTTAGCATGCCAACAGAACATGAGGAAAATCAAAAGAATAACGCAATAAGTAACTTAGTGTGTGATCCCCAATATGGCACTTTAAGTTTACGAATTGGTTCAATTGCTCAAATGAGTATAGTAGAAAGAAGAGAAATGAATTTTGATACAAGCATTGGTGGAACTACACAATATGACATTGTATATAGAATAAAACTTGGTGATTATATAGACTATACTGATGAGAAGATACATAATGTAACAAGAATATGGCAGGATACATTGAGTCAACAAAGTTCAGAAACATCGGCTTACACTATAGATGATTTGGTTGCATATAACGAGTCATCTGATAGAAAAGAAAAAGTCAGTGCTACAGAGCTATGTGGTCAAAATGCATATTCATCAAATTCAAACTCTGGTTCGGGTTCAGTATCAACTGCCCCAACAACAAGTTTTGAATTAAATGGACATACTTTCCCAGTATATAATCAGAATATTATGAGTGGAAATATTTCTTCGTCTGGATGTGGATTATGTGCAATTACAGTTGTCATAGATGCTTATAAAAATAGAAATTATGATCCGGAAACTCTTGGAAATGAAATAGGTTGGAATAGTGCTCTTTATACAAAACAATACGCAGATATTTTAAATAATTATGGATTTAGTACTTCAGTTACTACGTGGGGAGAGGGAGGAACTTTAAATGAAAATATATCATTAGACAGGAAGAAACAAATTACAAGAGAAGCAATAGATAGACATTTAAGGCAAAATAAACCAGTAATAGTTCAAGTAAAAGGAGATGCAGGACATGATTTAGGTTCAAGTACAAGCTCTGGTCATTATATAGTTCTTGCTGGATACCAAGACAATAAAATAATTATTGCAAATTCAGCCGGAGGTTATAGGAATGAAGTTGATATGGATACATTGCTTTCAGCAATGTACGATGATGCAGATTCTGATCATGGATTTATGCTAATTGATCCTGATGGTGGATCCTTTTCAGATAGTAATTCAAATAACTCAAATAACTCAAATAATTCAAATAATTCAAATAATTCAAATAATTCAAGCAGTAGTTCATCAACTACAAGATATGGAAGTGTTGCTGATGCAGCAAGAGAGATTGTAAATGAAATAGGTGGGGGTAGAGTAACCTATTATTCTCCGAGATCATGGAATGGATTTAATTCTTATGCTTATGTATGTGCAAGTTTTTGCTCTGAAGCAATATATCGTGCATCACATAAGACTTTATTTGCACAAAGTGAAGATCAGGTTGATTATTTGGGGAAAGCAATGTTAAATGATACTAATAACTTTGAATTAATATATTATCGTGAATCATCTGTAACAGTTACATCTGAACTTGGTGAAATTGCAAGTAACAAAAATACAGATAAAGACATAACATCTTTAATTCAGCCAGGTGATATTGTTGCCACTGAGAGTCCATGTACATACCAGCATGCATTTGTATATTTAGGTGGAAATGAATTTGCAGAAATGAATTCACCAGGTGATGTAAGCATAAGAGACAGTTTTAATTATTCCATTCCAAAGATTAAGTACATAATCAGATTAAAAGATTCAGGCTCTGGTTCTGGTTCTGGTTCATCTTCATCTTCTAGTGGTATAACATGTCATACAAAATCAGGTAAATATTATACTGATATAATGAAGAATGATGGATTAAATTTAATAGATTTTATGAACTCAAACCCAGATATATATCAAAGGTATATAAGAAGTGGAGCACAATATTTAGATTATGTTGGATATAGTAGATCTAAATTAACATTTTCATATTGGAATTTAAAGAAATTATTTACAAAAGTAAATCAAAAACATGGAGGCACACTACCATTTGCATATGGAAAAACTCTTGGTTTTGATAATATATATGGTGAAGATAATTCTAATAATCAAAATTTAGGAAGTGGTATGTTTATTTGGCCAGTACCAGAATATGTAGAGGCAGGATTAAAGATTAATGATCAATTAACTGCAACATTTGCTGGAAATGATAGCGTACATAATGGAAATCATGGTGCTATAGACATTTCACATTCAGTAAATACATCTGCTAAAATTGTTGCGGCGGCTTCAGGAAAAGTTATTCATGCAGGAGATGATAATAATGGATATGGTAATTACGTAATAATTGATCATTTAAATGGATATTATACTTTGTATGGACATATGGCTCCGGGAAGTATACGTGTATCTGAGGGGGACAGTGTAAACTCAGGTCAACAGATAGGAGTTATGGGAACCACTGGAAATTCGACTGGAAATCACTTGCACTTTGAAGTAAGGACAGGAGGTAGTACTTTTGCCGATTCACAAAAAATTGATCCATTGCAATTCTTTAATGATGATTGTTCACCAATTGGTGGAGGATCAAGTGATGCAACTGTAAGTTTTGTATGGGAACAAGAAGGAAATGATGACTATTTAAGAAGTATAGGATGGCTTGTAGATAATGATCAATATTATGTTATACAGATAGATTCATATAACCATAGAACCAGATGTGTAGGACATGGTATAGATCTTGATGCAGGTGGTTATGCAGCACAGTTTGAGGCCGCTGGTTACCCAACAAGTGTAGGTAGTAAAGTTCCAAAAGCATTTGTTGATAATCTGTCAAAACAGGTTATATCAGAAAGAAGAAATGAGATAGCTTCAAAAACGTCAGGTTTGAATTTAAAATCATATCAAATTGATGCATTAGTTTCAAGATCATACCAGATGGGACCATCCGGATGGTATGATGGTAACAATTGGGGATATGCACCAGGTGTAACATTCAATTCTGCTTATACAAGGTATTGGAAGAAAGGCGATGAAAGCAGTACTCCAAACTATAATCATCCGTTATATGTAAACTTTATGAGATATACAACAGATGTACAAACAAGAAGAGAAAGAGAATGGAAATTATTCCAAACAGGTTCATATAATTAGTTTTTAGCTGTTAAGTATTTTAAGGAGACAAAATGAAAAAAAATAAATTGGTAGTAGTAATATCTTTAGTTGTTGTATTAATTATGGTAATTTTTTGTATATATTTTTTTAAAGGTGCAAAATACGAAAATAGGGTATGTAATATAACAGACTTAAACGAAGCAAACGATGTAAAAATATGCACAAATAAATTTTATTTATACTGTAAAGAATATATTGATAAATCTCCAAGTGCTGTAGTTGAATTATTAGATAAAGACTACAAAAAGAAATATAATGTAAATGACAATAATATAAAAGAAAAAGTATTTAATACTGACTCAGATACGTTAAGTATCGAGTCAGTATACAAGATAAAACAAAAAAGGAACATATTAAAAGAACGAATATATTAATAATTGCCGCCGATACATTAATAATTTTTGTTTTACTTATT
>OJNX01001303.1_pt1 | contig 13872 bp, 21 predicted proteins | sample 1598021 | NCBI WGS metagenome assembly OJNX01 (sample SAMN01915227, study PRJEB22387) | human gut metagenome | isolation source: stool | host: Homo sapiens | place: USA | reverse complement strand
CATATAGCAGGCTCTCCGTCAAGGTCGTCTTTCCAGCGTCTACATGGGCAAGAATTCCAATATTGATTATTTTCATGTGATTGTCCTCCCTTTACAGCCCCAAAGGGCATAAAAATCCCCAGCAGTAAAATACTTTTACCACTGGGGATTATAAGTTGCGGACATACACATATACAGCATACACCTGTTTGTGATTGCTGTTTTTGGGGATATGTCAAAATTGATAAGGCAAAAGTATTCTTAAATTGGGTACAAAAAACTAAGCCCCTACAAAAGGAGCTATCATAATCCTTTGTTCCCACTATTTGATTATAGTTTTATTTAAGAATACCTTGCCGCATATTTTTTACTCCTTTTCTGGATTAAATCATTGTATCACATCAGTTTTAGGAAAGCAAGTACCTAAAAGAAATTTTTCTTCCCCTTATATGTAACAATCATACCGGCTTCCTAGCGTTCAGAATGTTTTCTGCTGTCTGCTGTGGTGTTTGGTTGGAATTGTCCAACCAAAAGCCGATCCGTGGTGTTGTCTGCATTTTACTAAATACAAATTCAATGTATACAGAAAGAAATATATAAGGAGTGGGAGGGATTCCGCCGTAGTCGGCATTGTAGGAAAATCCAAAAGTTTAGATTTTCTCAAAATGCTTATCTTTTGGTCTTTGGTTCGGAATAGTGTAGTGCTGGCGGTCTATCTATTGTTTTCGGTTGCTTGCTTCTTTACCGTACATGAGCATTACTGCCGGGTACAAAGCGTTTCGGTGAATTAAAAAAATCAATCGGCAGCGTTTCTCAAAAGGTTTTGACTGCTCAGCTTCGTGATATGGAAGAAAACGGACTCGTTAATCGAAAAGTGTATGCTGAAGTTCCGCCGAGAGTAGAATACTCTCTGACAGAATTGGGACAAAGCTTGAAACCTATTCTCGACGCTATGTGGAGTTGGGGCGAAGATTATAAAGAAAAATGTAATAAATAACGAAAAGACCGTCAAATCTCAACATTCGAGACTTGACGGTCTTACATTTTGTGATTGTATTTAAGAAAATCGTTTTGGTGTTCCTGTTTGCGAAGTTGATAGCCCTGTGCAATCAGCGTATCCACTTTCAGAGCAATCAGGTTTATGTCAGAACACATTGCCCGTGCAATCTGCTGAATGTCATAGCCGTTTTCAATGTATTCCAAAATGGTGTCGTCCGGGAGCGAAGCCTGAGAAGCGAAGATATTTGCTTCATACTCCATACGGTTCTCTCTCATATCAAAGATGTTGAACTCTTTGAACCCGCCGACAGCAACCGCTTCTTGCCTGTGGAGAACATCGTGTCCGATTTCGTGCCATAGCACTATCTGCTCCACGACCGGGTGCATACCGTTTTTAAGAAAAACAAAGCGGTTCTTCAGAATAACTTTATATGCTCCACGCTGCTTGTCAAAATTTCGGTAGATTATATTGATACCAAGCTCTTTTGCGACCTTGTATGGGTCACGAGTACCGCAGCGGTCAATGAGCTTGTTTACGATTTTCACAATCTCAGCCGTAGTGTAATACCCCAATCCGGCTCACCTCCCATATTATAGTATATCGGATATTAACCCTATAATAAATTATAAACTATTATATGTCCCATATATTGGACTTAGTTCACTTCGAGGATTACTCGTCTTTGCGGTATTTCTTCGGGGTGTATTTTTTATTGTTTTTCTTTGCAATAAGATAGGCTTCCTGAATGGCGTCAACCATTTCACGCATATCCTCGTCAGCCATTTCGCCGCCGGCAAACAGACCGGTAACTTCTGCAAGCAACTCCTGAGCCTGTCTTGCTCCTCTGCGTCCGTACTTATCCTCTACATCGGCGATGAAAGCGTCGTCCTCAGACAGCAGATAATTCACATTTACATTTAAGGATTCTGCCAGCTTCTTATATCTTTCCATTCCTCTCGGACGGGATTTATCATTTTCATAAGAACCAATTATGCGTCGGGTTACGCCGATTTTAGCTGCCAACTCATCTTGACTCATACCAAGCTTTGTTCTTTCAGCCTTGACTTTTTCACCGAATGTCATTGTGATTTCACTCCTTAAAAGAATATTTACAGTTGAACTACCCATTTGCTCTTGACAAGTACAGTTGAAGTGTATATAATATGAATTGGGAAGTTGAACTACACATAGTGTACACCAAACTACCCAAAATGTCAAGGGGGTTCTAAAAATGTTACGAAGCATACTTCATTGTGATATGAATAACTTCTATGCCAGCGTCGAATGTATGCTCGACCCCGCATTGAAGAAATATCCGATTGCTGTCTGCGGCTCTGTGGAGGAACGACACGGTATCGTGCTTGCAAAGAACTACAAAGCAAAGGCTTTTGATGTGAAAACCGGGGACGCAGTATGGCAGGCTAAACAGAAGTGCAAGGACTTGGTTGTAGTGCCGCCCCATTATGAGGAGTATATCAAATACTCAAAGCTTGCGAGAAGCGTTTATGAGCGATATACCGACCAAGTTGAACCGTATGGTATGGACGAGTGTTGGCTGGATATTAGCGGGACAGAAAGCCTTTTCGGTTCGCCGGAAAAGGTGGCAAATGAAATTCGTGAGACTATGAAGTTTGAACTCGGCTTGACGATTTCTGTGGGTGTTTCCTTTAATAAGATATTTGCGAAGCTCGGCTCGGATATGAAGAAACCGGACGCAGTAACCGTAATTCCAAAGGACACATTCAAAGAAAAGATTTGGGGACTTCCTGCCGCTGACCTGCTCGGTGTAGGACGGGCAACCCAGCGAGTGCTTGACAGCTATTGTATTCGTACCATCGGGGATTTAGCGAATACCGACCCTGAGTTCTTACGCAGAAGATTAGGAAAGAACGGAGTAGTTTTATGGAACTATGCCAATGGTAACGACCTTTCCCTTGTTGCCAAGAAAGACTTCGTTTCTCCTATAAAAAGCGTAGGACACGGTATAACAACGGTAGCAGACTTAGAGAAACCGGAGCAGGTGTGGCCCGTGTTTCTCGAGTTAACCCAAGACATCGGACACAAGCTCCGTGTTCACGGACTGAGTGCAGAAGGTGTCGCAATACATATTAGAGACAACACACTCAATACAAGGCAATGGCAGACGAAGATTGCACTTCCTACACAGTCTCCGATGATTATTGCAAAGACCGCTTTTCAGTTGTTTGAAAAAAGATATGGGTGGAATAACCCTATCCGTTCTGTGACGGTACAAGCCATAAATCTTGTTCCACAAGACACGCCCCGTCAAATAGATATGTTTATGGACGCCGCCAAGCAGGACAAATTGGAGCGAATGGAAAAGTGTGTTGAAGAAATCAGACGGCGTTTCGGAAAGGACAGCATAAGGAATGGGGTTCTGTGTCAGAACCTGCGGCTACCACCGAAAAAAGCTGAAATCACTATGCCGACAGGTATGGTCGGTTAAGGAGGGCTTAATGTGATTGACGAAAAAGAGGTTACGGCTTATGTTACGATACCCGACTGCTTTTTGCAGGGGTGCAGCGAAGATATTGTTATCTTCCGTGCGGACGGCGGAAACCATTTTACCGACTACGGTATATATGAGGGAATGTTCCTGTTCTTTGACCGGAAAAAACGCTTTAAGAAAGGAAGGCTTTCCTGTTACATCAATACTGCCGGAGATGACCGACCTAAGTACAGGGTGTCGGATAAGAACATCGACGGATACAAGCACTTGGGAAGATTGGTTTTGACTTTGAGAAATTACGAGGTATAGAAATGGAATCCGATAGAAGAAAAGTTTATGTTGAAGTAAATGTAACACACAGACCTGATGGGACGGCTCGTCCGAATTTCATCAAGTTTGAGAATGATGAAAAATATGAGATAGACCGTGTAATTCAGAAATGCCGTGCGGCTTCCACCAAAGTCGGAGGAACCGGTATCCGCTACACGGTACAGATTTGCGGCAAGCCCACATTTCTGTTCGACGAAGAAAACGGAAAGTGGTTTGTAGAAGCAAAATCCTAATGGTAGGAGGTTTTGTAACTTGAAACATTTATCGAGATTTGACATCGAAGCGATTGCCGACAAGTATGTTCAGGCATATATGGCACTTCCTGATGTCCGTAACACACAAATATACAGAATTGACCCGGAGCTTCTCTTGGAGAAGGTTCTCGGATTGAATGTCGAATACCAGCACCTATCCTATGACGGTAGTATTCTCGGAATGACCTCATTTACGGAAATGGGTGTTCAGGTATTTGAAGATGATGATAACGAAGCCTTTTTCTTTTTGGACGGGAAAACCGTTCTTGTGGAAAAGGACTTGAACTTTGACAGCAAGCTGAAAGGCAGAAAGAACTTTACCTTAATGCACGAGGGCAGCCATCAGATATTCAAGATGTTGTTCCCGCATGATTACGGTGTAACACAGAAATCTGCCGGAGTACATTATTGCAAGGCAAATTCCGAGAGGAATAAGCCAATATCCGATTGGGAGGAATGGCAGGCAAACACGCTTGGAGCTGCTATTCTTCTTCCTGAAAACCTCATAAAACAAGGAATGTATCTGTTCAGTCTCGGCGAAAAGATTGAATGCCTGAACAAGATATACTATCCGAGCGTATATAAAAGGTTTGACGCACTTGCCGATTTTTTAGGGTGTTCCAAAAAAGCACTTGCCATACGAATGAAACAGCTCGGACTACTGAAAAAGGAGTATCTTGATAATCCTTTTGATTTGGTTACGGTTTATCCGGAGGTGAGCGAGCTATGAAATCGTTGGAACAAAAGATAATCGTAAGGTGCAAAAACTGTGGCTGGCGTATTTTCGACAAGGTAACAATGACAACAGGTGTTATTGAACTGAAATGTCCGAACTGCCACAGAGTAGTAGAGGTTGACCTGTCCCTACGCAAGGGAACGGTCAAGTACAGATTAACAAGAAGTAATAACAGAGCGAACAATTAAATATCGGGCAGATGTACCGAGCCACGAGTCCTTGAGCGAAAGCTCCTGAGTCATCAAATTGCCGGACGCTGAGAATTAAGGGATAGAAATATCCTAATGTTCTTGGTGTCCGGCTTTTTTGTCGCTCCCGAAAGGAGCAAGACCGTGACATATAAGTGGCTGGCATATATCGCCAAGTATCCGTAATCTCCGAATTTTTGATTTCAACCAAATTCAAAAATTCAAATTTAAGGAGATTACGACAATGACAAAACTTACATTAGAACAACAGGAATTATTATTTGCGAACGACTGCAAACTCATCAATCTGCGGTATGAATACCACGGTTACACCGGCACGGAGAAATGGGCGATTGTAACAGAACTGGCGGAAGAAGAATTGTGGGTTAAATACCCTGATGTTATCCGCCGGTACACCCCGTTCATTCTGCTTTCTATGGCTCAGGGCGAAGTGATTGACGAGTCATACAGAAACAATGATAAGTACGAAAAGCGAGCAAAAAGAACAATCGATGTGTACGGCTATGAAGATGACATCTCTGAACAGTTCCACCGGGAACTGATTACTCCGTTTGTTGACCCGTTTGAGCAGGCGGAGGAAGAACGGATTGAGGAAGAAAAGGAACAGCTTCGACAGTTAGAAATTGCAAAAGTCAGAAAGGTATTGGAAATGCTGAAACCCGTTCAGAGAGAAAGAATGATTAAAGCGATTTTGTTAGGTATGAGTTCAAGAAAAATCGCAAAGGAAGAAGGCGTATATTACAGCGTTGTAGATAAGTCGATTGCCGCCGCAAGAAAAAATTTCAAGAAATTTTATGAAAACCTCTGATTTTGGGTGTGCATTTTGACCCCCTTTGTCCAAATGAGTGAAGGGGTTATTTCAATTCCGGATACGAAATGCACTTTCAAGACTAAATGAACAGAGAGGTTATACATATATGCAGAGAAAAGAAATTCAGCGTGGAGATTTATTCTACTACGATTTTGGAAAAAGGGAGGGGTCTGTCCAGTCGGGAGAGAGACCTGTAATGGTAATTCAGGCGGACAACTTTAATGCAAACGCTCCGACAATTATTGTTGCGGCTGTTACAGCTGTGATGAAAAAGAAGTATCTTCCTTCACACATCATTTTGGGTGAGGACTTCGGTCTGAAGAAGCCGTCAATGGTTCTTCTTGAACAGATACAGACCGTCAATAAGGATGAACTGACAGACTACATTGGTTCGGTAAACGATGAAAGGCTTTGGAAGCAAATTAACGCAGCTCTTAAAAAGACTTTCGGTTTATGGATTTACAACACAGACAGAAACGGAGATGTTCGTTGCTTATGCCCCAAGTGTCTGAGCGACTATATCCACGACCCAAACTATGTTGTCAGGCGTCTTGACCCGTTTGCGAAAAGCAAAGACCACTGCGATAAGTGCAATAACAGCGGTTGGGATTACATCGTTTATGACAAACGCACCTCGGTCAAAGGAAAGGGGTGCAGGAATGTCAAATAGCAGTGAAAAAAAGAAGCGTTACAACATTCCTCTTTGGTGTAAACCAAACCTGTCTATTGAGGAGGCGGCAGCTTATTCCGGTATTGGAATGGGAAAGCTTTATGAAATGACGGAAAGTCAGGATTGTCCTTTTGTTCTTTGGATTGGTAGCAGAAGAATGATTAAAAGGAAAGTCTTTGACGAGTTTATCGAAAGGCAATACTCGATTTAAGGAAAAAGTCAAGTCTGCGATGAGCCGATTCGCATAATTGGCTTACCGCAGACTTTTGAGTATGCTGTAATCACCAAAGGCAAGGAGGTTACAGCGTATGTCTGACAAACAACTTAAATCCAATATGTCGAGTGTCCCAATTTGGAAGAAGATGAACCTTACGGTTGAAGAAGCTTCGGAATATTCGGGCATTGGCACATCAAAGATAAAAGAACTATCGAATTGCGAAGATTGTCCTTTCGTTCTTTGGAACGGGGCAAAGCGATTGATTAAAAGGAAACAATTTGAGGAATACCTGTCATCGCAGTATTCCCTCTGATGGAGGTGGTGTTATGGGAAATAAGCAGACTGAATTGAATAATTCAGGTAATCAGGTGGAAACCGTGCCGGTTTGGGTAAAGCCTTACCTTACGATTGATGAAGCGACCGCTTACACAGGCATAGGCAGAGACAAACTCTATGAGATGACAAGCCGAGAAAAATGTCCGTTTGTTCTGTGGGTAGGAAACAGACGAATGATTAAGAGACGAGTTTTTGATGAGTACATTGAGAAAATGTACTCAATATAGGAAGGAGGGCTTATGGACAACGATGTTTTAGCTTACAGAGTCTTACTCGAAAAGCGAAAAGAAAATGCTCCCTTTTGGGAGAAGAAGGTTTTAACGGTTGAGGAAGCAGCCGAGTACACCGGTATCGGCAGGACAAAAATCAGGCAAATCATAATGAGGGGCGATTGTCCCTTTGCTGTCACTAACGGTGTTCAGGTCTGTGTAATCCGAGACAAATTTATTGATTATCTTGATAAGCAATTTAGTATTTAAGGGAGGAAAAAGTTATGCCAAGAACAAAAAGAAAAGACAAATCAAGAGTAGTGCTTCGTACAGGCGAATCACAGAGAGCCGATGGTACATACCATTTCAGTTGGACGGACGCCAACCACAAAAGGCGTTATGTGTATGCCAAGACACTTGATGAACTGCGATACAAAGAGGAACAAATCGCAAAAGACAAGAGCGATGGCATTAAGGCAGAAGCTCGATACACAACGGTCAATGACATTTATGAGCTTTGGAAGGATTTGAAGCGAGGTCTGAAAAACAACACCTTTGAAAACTATAAGTATATGTATGAGACCTTTGTCCGTCATCAGATAGGTTCAAAGACTGTATCTTCTCTGAGAAAAACAGATATAAAGAGGTTCTATAATTACCTTGCAGACGAACGCCATCTGAAGCCGGCGACCATTGATAATATTCATACGGTTCTCCATCAGATTTTGGATATGGCGGTCGATGATGACTACATCAGGAATAACCCGTCAAACAATGTGCTCAAAGAGTTGAAACAGTCCCATTGTTTTCAGACCGAGAAGCGTAGAGCCTTAACAAAGCCGGAGCAAGAGTTGTTTCTTGACTATTTGAAAAACTCTCCGACATCAAAGTATTGGTATCCGGTGTTTGCGGTTATGATTGGTACGGGACTTCGTGTTGGAGAGGTTACAGGGTTAAGATGGTGCGATATTGATTTGGAAGAAGGTATCATTGATGTGAACCACACGCTGGTTTACTATGACCATCGTACCGAGGGCAGTAAGCGTGGCTGTTACTTCAATGTTAATACGACCAAAACCCCGGCAGGAAGAAGAAAAGTGCCTATGCTCGGTTTCGTCAAAGAAGCATTTTTAATGGAAAAAGAAAGACAGGAATTACTTGACCTTCATTGTGAAGCGACTGTTGACGGATACACCGATTTTATCTTCATCAACCGTTTCGGACAGCCGCAACATCAGGCAACCCTCAACAAAGCAATTCGCCGTATTATTCGTGACTGTAACGATGAGCAGTTGTTGAAAGATGAAAATGCAGAAGTATTGCTCCCGCATTTTAGCTGCCATTCTTTAAGGCATACTTTCACAACAAGAATGTGCGAAGCAGGGGTAAATGTTAAGGTCATTCAGGACACGCTCGGTCATAAGGATATTTCAACTACGCTCAACATCTATACCGATGTAACAAAGGAGCTGAGGAAGTCCGAATTTGAAGGTCTTGACTCCTACTTCAAAAATGAGTATAATAAAGTGTCGGTTTGACAGATTAAATTGATACGGACTTCATAGTTGGTGGATAAAAGCATTTACATCATTTACATCAATTCTTACACAAAGCCCCCACGAAACTAATCGAAAATAAAGTAAAGTAGGATTCTGAAAAAATCTGATTTGCGACTTATTTTGAACTATGTTGGGTTATAGCAAGAATTGAAACGATGTCCTAAATCGTCCCCACAATGAAGAGCCTGAACTAAATATCCCTTCATAATTCTTCATAATTCTCGATAATTTGAGTTATGAACGGGTTTACACCAGCAACTTACACCAATTTACACCATCGGTACACCAAACCGAACACAATCGCATAATTTCTGAGAGCCTACTATGTTTTATTACATGGTAGGCTCTTTTTTATGCCCTGTTTGTCTTGCTTTTACGCGAGATAAATGGGGTAATTTTATTTTTTTCAAAAAGGGGGTTAATTTTCGATGTTTTTTTCAGCAATCCAATACAGAGGGCAAAACAAAAGACCTCTGAGAACCTTGAAAATTGAATATACAGCACACAGGCACATTACCTGTAATCCGAGCCGTAAAGTGGGCGCGCCAAGATCTTCCGAAAGGAAAGGAGCGAGAAACACCTACACTTTGTTATTTGTCGGCAGACAAGAAGGCGATGACGCTTACAGGGGATAATGATACTTCCGTAATTCGCGGTCGGTCCATAATGAAGGGGCGAGGGTGAGATTCCCATGGAGCTGCTTGCAACAGCCGCCTGTGTTGTTCCCTTTACATCCGGGGTGTCGAGGACAAATAGGATGTACGACCTAAGCGTATAAATGATGTTTATGCGCTTAGGTGGTTCAAAAGGCAAATATAGAAGAAAGGAGCTTGAAAAAGTGAACTGTAAAGTAATTGCAATCGAAAATCAAAAAGGAGGTACGGGCAAATCAACTACCGCATTGAATCTCGGCATCGGGCTTAGAATGCAAGGCAAAAAGGTTTTGCTGATTGATGCCGACCCACAAGGTTCGCTTTCCATCAGTCTCGGAATCAAAAGACCGGACGAGTTAGATGTTTCCCTTGCAACCTTAATGAGTAAGGTAATCGACAACAAACCGTTTGATGATAATTACGGTATCATTCACTGTTCGGAAGGAATTGACCTTATGCCCTGTAATGTGGAACTGTCCGGCATTGAAAGTTATCTCTTTACGGTAATGAGCCGCGAGTGCATTATGAGAACCTATGTCAATCAGGTTAAAAAGAATTATGATTACATTCTTATTGACTGCACCCCGTCGCTCGGACTTCTGCCGATCAACGCTTTTGTTGCGGCGGACAGTATTATCGTACCGAGTCAGCCGAGAATTTTGTCTACCAAAGGTCTTGACCTGTTATTGCGTACTTATTCACAGGTAAAGCGCGGTATCAATCCAGACCTTAAAATTGACGGTATCCTCTTTACAATGGTGGACGCACGAACCGTAAATGACAGATCGGTTATTGAGTCAATGCGTGAAACCTTTGGAATGAAAATCAATGTGTTTGACACCTTTATCCCCGCCTCTGTGCGAGTTACCGAAGCCAATATGGAGGGCAAAAGCATTTTTGCCTATGACGGTAAATGTAAGGTTGCCGACGCATACGAAAATCTGACGAAGGAGGTGCTGGATATTGCCGCGCGTGAAAAAGCTCGATTTAGGGATGACGGCTCTCGATGAGTTGTTTATGAATGACAAGGAACGAGCCGAAAATAAGCTCCCCAAAATCTTTGATATCCCACTCTCGGAAATCGACGATTTCCCCGATCACCCCTACCGCGTTCTTGATGATGAGGATATGCAGAACCTTAATAATATAATTATATCCAAAATCAGAATATGAACGTCATTTTCCAAAAAACATGTTGACAAAAAACAAATAATGTGATAGAATCAACGCAGAATATAGTAAAAAATGTTACTATTGATGATATTTTGGTATAATACACAATTATTTTGCCAATTAAGATAACATATCGGATTAATTGTTTGTGCGTTCTGAATCACCGGTTAAACTTTTATGTAACACAAAACCAACTTTTGCTGCTTATTTTATTCTATTTTGTTTAGGCTGTAACTGTTGAAATATAAACTGACTTTGTGAGAATGAGAAAGCATATAAATTGATTCTGTATTCAGTTTCAAGTAAATTTTCGCTTAACGACGGGACAATTGGTGAGCATGAGGAAAAAATTATTTCAGTGTCTGTGCTGGCAATCTCAATAATAATGGCTGTAACTATAGTAACTATTGCATTATATAATTGGATTTCCAAAGGAATTATAGTGATGAAGGGCATTACTCCTTTGTAAATACAGATATATCAAAACACAGTAATGATGGGTATATTACTCAAAATCCCGAATACAACATCGAATATAATGCAAACTGTGTGCTAATTGGCAGCGCCTCTGAAGTCTTTAAAATTGGCCTTCCGCAATTAACTGAGATGTCATATGATAGTTCTGTTGAATCGGTGTGTTATTATGTAGGAGATAATGATAATATCACGGTAAAGCCATGTTTAAAAAGAGAGGTTAACAATTATAGATACACTAAAGCGCATAAGAACAAGAAGAAGTGTTCGGAAATCTACAAACCAACCATTAACCAATGATGAAATTTGCCCAAACATTCAGGCGGCTGTAGAGGCTCTCTACGGAAAGAACTGACAACCATGGAAGTTCAGGGTTGTAACCGATCCAAGTGTTATTGAAGCAGTATCAAAAAACTCGATTTATTATTCATAGCTCAGAACATCACCGTGTTTTGTGATTGTGTTTTTGGATAAATCCTGTTCTTACAATCATTTGAATGATATTCAATCGTGCGGAGCTGCTATGCAAAATATGATGCTTGCCGCTCATGCACTTGGAATTGGCAGCTGTTGGATAGGGGAGATTCTCTCAAAGGAAAACGAAGTAAAAAATCTATTAGCAGTTGATAATGAGGAACTCCGGCTGATGGGAATTGTGTCATTCGGTTATGCCTGCGGTGAAGTAATTAATGTGGGAAGAAAAGGGATTGAAGAGTTCATAATATAACGGAGAGAAGTATGAATCGGGTAGCGTTGATTGGTGAGAATTCTGTTGAGTATGTCAATGCTCTTCTTGATATATGGAATAGTGGCGGCTGTGCTGTTTTGCTTGATTGGAGAATACCGTTTAAAACGGCTGTCAAAATGATGGTTGAGGCAGGTGTAAAAAGGTGCTGTATCGAAAGCGGAAAGTATGATGACACAAAAGATATCTTCCCTGAAAGCATCGAACCCGAAGTGTTTGAAAGGCGATCAAATTCAGCCAAATTATTGCCTCAATACATATATGATAAATACCGCGACAACTACTCGGATAATGAAGCGGTTGTTATTTACAGTTCCGGAACAACCGGTACGGCCAAAGGGATATTTCTTTCACATTATGCCATTCAGACAAACGCGGATGCTATTATTAATTATATGAATCCGGTTACGGATGATTGTATTTATATTGCCAAAGTGATGTCACATTCATCGACATTGACCGGAGAATTGTTGGTAGCATTGAAAAGTGGTATGAAAGTAGTTGTTGCTCCGACAATAGTGCCTCCGAGGGTGATACTTGGTAATATTGAAAAATTCAACGCATCCATTGCATGCCTTAATCCAACCTTATTATCTATACTCTGTGATGAAACAAACCGAAAATCATATGATTTTTCTTCTCTGAGAACTATATACGTGAGCGGTTCAATATTGAACGACAAAATATACGAAAAAGCCCATAGCACGTTTGCCGACATTCCTATATATAACGTCTACGGATTATCTGAGGCTGGTCCCAGAGTGTCGGCACAGCGAGCCGAGTGTTGTGAGAATAACTCAGTTGGGAAAGCAATCAAAGACGTTAATATTGTTATCGTAGATGACAGCGGACAAGTTGTTCCGCGGGACCATCGCGGCATAGTACACGTAAAAACCCCGAGCGTATTCAGCGGATATGTTTCGGGGACAAGAAGAATTTCATTATATGATCCGGAATGGTTGAACACGGGGGATATCGGTTTCTTTGATACATATGGAGAACTGCATATCGTAGGAAGATCAGATGATTTGATTATTATAGATTCTCATAAAATCTATCCGAGCGAGGTTGAGCGAGCAATTCTTATGTGTGATCGGGTTGAAGACTGTGCTGTGACAAAAGTTGATTATAATGGGAACGAATTTCTCGCATGTCTATATACCGGCGAAAAAGCCTCGGAATCCATTATACGAGAATCTTTAAGAGACAAATTATCAACGCATGAGATTCCCAGACGTTTTGTTTACTGTGAGACCCTACCTCAAACGCCAAACGGAAAGATTGCTTCGCATAAAATAAAAAACAAAATTTTGAAAGAAATGAGGAATCGCCATGACGAATATAAAGAATGAAGTCGTTGAATTGATATCCAGGTTGTTTTCTGATAAAGGATTCAAAACAGACATAATTGAATACATTGATTTGATTGACGATGCGGGAATGGATTCAATTACGTTTATTTCTATAGTTGTTGAAATAGAGGCTAAATTTAATATCATCGTTCCGGATGAAATGCTTATTATTGATAATTTCAGAAATGTTGATGGTATTATTAATCTTGTGGAACAGGAAAGAAAGACTGAAGAATTGGAGAATCATAATAATGGACAAGCTTGAGGCTATGCTAAAATATGTGTCGGAACACAATGATTTTTACAAAAAAAGAATTGCCGAATATGGAATTTCCGATCCTCTTGATATTACTCAGTGGCCGATTCTAACGAGAAAAGAATTACAGGAAAACAGATACAATATGTTTTCAAATGGTTATAAATCGAAGTATTTTAATCAGCAACTGCGTAGGCAGTCATCCTCTGGGTCTTCAGGTATTCCTGTAAGTGTTTATTGGGACTACAGGGATTGGTATGCGTCAAACATGGCGCTTTGGCGTAAACGAATGGATTTGTATGAAATCAAGCCTAGTGATAGGCATATAATATTTACACTAAATGCATTTGATACAAAATCCGACTATGAGACAGTTTATTATATAAAAGATTCAATGGATACTCTTTCTGTTAATGTTTCCTCACTTCAGACTGAAGAA
>OJNX01001302.1_pt1 | contig 13875 bp, 12 predicted proteins | sample 1598021 | NCBI WGS metagenome assembly OJNX01 (sample SAMN01915227, study PRJEB22387) | human gut metagenome | isolation source: stool | host: Homo sapiens | place: USA | reverse complement strand
GTTTTTGCAACCCGCGGCAGCCACCCGGCTCCGAACTAGGTTTTTCTGTTTCAAAGAAACTCATTCGCATCAGCTCTCGCTGACAGCTTAGTTATAATAACACCGCCCAAAGCAAAAGTCAACACCTTTTTTCGAATTTTCTTATTTTTAGAAAAATATAGTTAATTCTGCATATTTTGTATTCTATCTGACTTTTTCAAAAAGGACCGTACGCATCACACGCCGGTCCTTTTTCCACAACTTCCTTCTAATTTTTCCCCACGCGCAGAATCGCATCCTGAATATTTTCCACCGGAATCAGTGCGATTCCACCGATTTTCTCCACGGACTTCATGCAGACAGCAGGTAAAATCACCCGCTCGAAGCCCAGTTTTTTTGCTTCCAGTACACGCTGTTCCGCCATGCTGACGGCGCGGACCTCACCGCTTAAGCCGACCTCGCCAAATACGACCGTTTTCTCATCGATCACCTGATCTTTGTAGCTCGATACGACGGCAAGTGCGATGCCAAGATCGATCGCCGGCTCATTCATCTTGATTCCGCCTGCGATGTTGACGTAGGCATCGCTTGTCGAAAGATTGACTCTTGCGCGTTTTTCCAGCACTGCCATCAGCAGGTTCACACGGTTGAAATCGCATCCTGCTGCGGTGCGGCGCGGGATTCCGAAATTACTGTGGCAGACCAGTGCCTGAATCTCGATCAGGATCGGGCGCGTTCCCTCCATGGAGCATGCGACAACCGAACCGGAAGCTCCCTCCGGCCGTCCGTTCAGCATGTACTCCGATGGATTTTTCACTTCCACGAGTCCCTCTGTCTGCATTTCGAAGACGCCGATCTCATTTGTAGAACCAAAACGGTTTTTGACGCCGCGTAGAATCCGGTAGGACGCATGACGGTCGCCCTCGAAGTACAGCACGGTATCTACCATGTGTTCCAGCACACGTGGGCCGGCCACATTACCGTCTTTTGTCACATGACCGACGATAAAGATCGAAATCCCCATTCCCTTTGCAATCTGCATCAGCACATTCGTCGATTCCCGGACCTGGGATACACTGCCCGGCGCAGAGCTGACCTCCTCGTTGTACATGGTCTGGATCGAGTCGATGACGGCCATCTCCGGCTTCTCTTTTTCCATGACGGCGCGGATGATGTCAAGATTCGTCTCACAGAGCAGGGACAGATTTTCATTAAATTCTCCGATCCGCACGGCGCGCAGTTTGATCTGGCGCAGGGACTCCTCGCCGGAAATGTATAAAACCTGATGTCCTGCTGTGGACAGCATGCGGCACACCTGCAGAAGGAGTGTGGATTTTCCAATTCCCGGATCGCCGCCGACCAGTGTCAGGGAACCCGGCACGATTCCTCCGCCGAGCACCCGGTCGAGTTCTCCGATTCCCGTCGGGATACGCTCTTCTTTTCCTGTTGAAATTTCCGTCAGATGCACCGGCTTTCTGCCCGCTGCGCTGTGGCTTCCGAGCCCCTGGTTTCCCGCCGGTGTTTTGGCCGCCGTCGGTTCCTCCACAAACGTGTTCCATTCTCTGCACGCCGGACACTGGCCCATCCATTTTGCGGACTCATAGCCGCAGTTCTGGCAGAAAAAGGCTGTCTTTTTTGCTTTTGCCATAGTTGTCTCCCTTATAATTGTCAAAAAAGCTGCCGCACACGTTCTGCGACAGCCTTCTTTTTTTACTTCATCATGCTTTTACGATTTCTACTGCTACATCCTCTGTTTTTTCCAGCTCTACGCTGAAGGAAAGTTTTCCGCCGAGGTTTGTGGTCATGTGGCCAACGTTTACGCCGTCGAGCAGCACCTTGTATTCGGTCTCTGCTTCCATTTCAACGGTGATCTGTGCATCCTCCGGTCCTTCTACTTTGAAGGTCATGCCGTCGTCGAATACGTTCAGATCGGTAACTGCGGTTCCCGGAACGGATTCGTATACGAACAGTCCGTTTCTCTCCAGCTTTGTGATTTCCTTAAAGGTTTTTACTTTATACAGATCTCCTCTGTGCTCAAAATCAGATTTTTTTGCCTTTGCCGCAAGCTCATAATCTCCGAAGCTGATGCCTCCGTCTGCCTCTGTGCGGATTAATTCTTTTACTACTGACATTTGTAAATGCCCTCCTGGTCTTGTCTTTTGTGGTGTTTCGTTTGTTTGTGAAAATCATACCATAATCGAAAAGATTTTACCATATAATTTATGGAATTTTATATTATTTTTTCTCAAGAACCTTAAATGTAATCTCTTTCTTATTCATTCCAGCCGCAACGGTATCGCCTTTTTTCACTTCTCCGTTCAGGATGGCTTCTGCGAGCGGATCCTCAATTTTGCTCTGGATCGCGCGTTTTAACGGGCGGGCACCGTACTTGCTGTCGAAGCTGTTTTCCACGAGATATTCTTTCACGGTGTCACGGACTTTCAATTCAATGTCCATCTGCTCCTTGCAGCGGCGCTCCAGATCTTTGAGCAGAATCTGCAGAATCTTCTTCATATCCGCCTTGGTAAGCTGATGGAATACAATAATCTCGTCGATTCGGTTCAGGAATTCCGGCTTAAACATCCGTTTGACTTCTTCCATCACCTGGCCCTTCATGTATTCGTAGTCTTTCCGCTCATCTTCTGTCGAAAGGAATCCAAGGCGTTTCGGCGCTACAATGTTCTGTGCTCCGGCATTGGATGTCATGATAATGCAGGTCTGTTTGAAATCAACTTTTCTGCCCTGCGCGTCGGTGATATGGCCATCATCAAGCACCTGCAGCAGAATGTTGAAGACATCCGGGTGCGCTTTTTCGATCTCGTCAAACAGGATCACACTGTACGGGTTGCGGCGCACTTTTTCGGAGAGCTGGCCGCCTTCCTCGTAGCCGACGTATCCCGGAGGGGAGCCGATCAGTTTGGAGACGCTGTGTTTCTCCATGTACTCCGACATGTCGACGCGGATCAGGGCCTGCTCTGTACCGAAAACTGCCTCGGCAAGTGCTTTGGAAAGTTCTGTTTTTCCGACACCGGTCGGTCCAAGAAACAGGAAGGATCCTGTCGGACGGTTCGGGTCTTTTAATCCGACTCTGCCTCGTTTTACGGCTTTTGCCACAGCTGTCACGGCTTCTTCCTGGCCGACAACGCGTTTATGGAGTGTCTGCTCCAGTCTTGCCAGACGTTTCGATTCTCCTTCCGCGAGACGCTGTACCGGAATTTTCGTCCAGGTGGATACGGTTTTTGCGATTTCTTCTTCTGTTACCTGCAGTTTTTTGTTTTTACAACGGCGTTCAAAGCGTTTTCGGATCTGCTCCAGATCTTTTTCGAGCTCCTGCTGGCGCGCCTGCAGTTCTTTTGCCTGCTCAAAATCGCCGGCACTGATCGCGGATTCTTTTTCTTTCTGTACTTCGAACAGTGTCTGCTCCTCTTTTGCCATGTTGTCCGGCACCTGGTAGCCGGCGAGCTGTACGCCTGCGGATGCCTCATCGATCAGATCGATGGCTTTATCCGGCAGGAAACGGTCGTTGATGTAGCGGACGCTCATTTTTACGGCTGCTTCCAGTGCTTCATCGGTGATTTCCACGCCGTGATGGCGTTCGTAGTATGGGCGCAGGCCTTTTAAGATATCAAGTGCCTCGCTTTCTGTCGGTTCTTCTACTTTCACCGGCTGAAAACGACGTTCCAGAGCCGCGTCTTTTTCGATATATTTTCGGTATTCTTCCAGTGTTGTTGCACCGATGAGCTGAATTTCTCCACGGGAGAGGGACGGTTTTAAGATGTTGGATGCATCGAGTGCGCCCTCTGCACCTCCGGCTCCGATGATGGTGTGGAGCTCGTCGATGAACAGCAGAATATTTTCATTGTCCGTCACTTCCTTGACGACACGTTTGATACGCTCTTCGAACTCACCGCGGTATTTGCTTCCGGCTACCATTCCGGAAAGGTCAAGGACAACAACTCGCTTATCGCGGATCGTTTCCGGCACAATGCCAAGGGCAATCCGCTGCGCCAGACCTTCCGCAATCGCCGTTTTTCCGACACCCGGCTCTCCGATCAGACACGGGTTGTTTTTTGTCCGGCGACTTAAGATCTGAATGACACGCTCAATTTCCTGCCCACGGCCGACAACCGGATCGAGTTTTCCTTCGCGCGCAAGCTCAGTCAGATCCCGGCTGTACTGGTCCAGTGCCGGCGTTTCGCTGGTCTGCGCTCCACCTCTTGTCTGCGGTCCGCGGCCGGTATTTGCATTTCCGCTTGCACCGCCCTGCAGCGGTGCCTCGCCCATGGCAGTAAGGATTGCTCCATATAGTTTCTGAATGTTGATCCCCATGGTAAAAAGCAAACGGGTAGCAACACAGTCACTTTCTTTTAAGATTGCGATCAGCAGATGCTCGGTTCCCACAGCTCTGCTCTTAAAACGCGCTGCCTCCGCTTCTGCATTTTCAAGCACTCTGCGTACCCGCGGAGTATAGCCCGGTCGGGATTCGGTCACGGTGTTTCCGCCTGGTGCAATCAGACGGTCAATCAGTTCGGTAAGCTGTCCGGCATCTACGTGAAACTCAGAAAGCACCATGCCTGCTGTGCCATCCTCCACGTTCATAAGTCCGATCAGAAGGTGTTCGGTTCCTACGTAATTATGTCCACATTTTTCAGCTGTCCTAACCGCATATGCCAGTGCTTTTTTTGCCTGACTGGTATATCCTTCTCTCATAATACTATTGTCTCCTTCATGTTTCGTCTGCGTAATTGCTGTAAATTTCATCTACAAGCTGATGTACTTCTTCTTTTGATATATTTTTGCAGACGGCTTTTGCAAGAATCACCTGCAGATCTTCGCGCAGTTCCTGTATGGCATACAGTTTATCCGCATCGATAGAGATAACGGCTCCTTTTCTTCGGTCAATCGAAAGAAGTCCCTCCTGCCGGAGTACGCTGTAGGCCTTATTTACGGTATGCATGTTGATACCGATATTGTCTGCGAGCTGTCTTACCGAAGGTAGAGTATCTCCTTCCTGAATTCTGGAAGTGGCAATACCCAGAATAATCTGATTTCTCAGCTGGATATAGATCGCTTCATCGCTGTTGAAATCGATCTGTATTGTCTCATAATACATAGTTACACCCTGCTTTCTCGTATCGTTTTGTTATACATATGTTATAACAATTCGCAAACTTTGTCAACAAACGGTTTCCCTACCTGTTTTTCTCGTAGATGATCTGAAGACCTTTCAGGAGCAGATTCTCATCGATGATGATGTCATGTCTGCAGTGCGGAATCACAGCTTTCGCCAGACCTCCGGTAGCCACAATCGTGCATTTGCAGCCAAGTTCTTCTTCCATCCGTTCGATCATGCCGTCGATGCTGGCAGCGTTTCCATAAATCATACCGCCTTTCATACAGTCCAGCGTATTTTTGCCAATGACTTTTTTCGGTGCTGTCAGACTGGTCTGGCTAAGCTGCGCGGCATTTGATACGAGAGCATCCAGCGAAGTACGAAGTCCCGGAAGAATCACGCCTCCGATGAAGCTTCCTTTCTGATCAAGTACACTCATCGTCGTGGCAGTTCCCATATCGATAAGAATCTGCGGACATGTGTATTCATTCAGCGCTGCTACTGCTACAACAACAAGATCGCTTCCTGCCGTTGCGGGGTCGTCCAGTTTGATATTAAGTCCGGTCTTCACACCGGGGCCGACAACTTTGACCGGCTTTTTAATCACTTTTTCTGCCGCACTCCGGCAGAGCTCTGTCACCTGCGGAACAACGGAAGAGATGATACCTCCTTCGATCTGCTCCACCGGAATCTCATACAGTTCCAGTACATTTTTCAGGCTGACTGCGTATTCCAGCTCTGTTTTTGCCTTGTCCGTGGAGAGTCTTTCGATGAAGTATGTTTTTTTCCCTTCCACACACCCAAGGACGATGTTCGTGTTGCCGATGTCTATTGCAAGGATCATGATTCAGGTTCCTCCTGTAAAAACTATGAAATGAAATTCTTGTGGTTTTATTATACATGGTGCGGCGCTTTGAGACAAGGAAAAAGACAGCAAGAAAAAGACAATTAAGTCGATTTCATACTGTCTTCTGAATATTTCATTTTGAATTATCTATTCTTGTTGTTCACAAAAATAAATTTTACATCATTCTCAAACGTACGATTTAGCAGAATTTGCCCTGAAAATGTTTGAGTACTATACATTTTTACATCATTCTCCAACCATTACTTACAGATTTAGGGGAGGTGGAAAGTTTGAGTACCATACATTTTTACATCATTCTCAAACGGAGGACTTTGTGCGTGGTTCTCTGGGATCGTTTGAGTACCATACATTTTTACATCATTCTCAAACGCAAGCCGCGCTGTTTCGGAGCTTAGCGATGTTTGAGTACCATACATTTTTACATCATTCTCAAACTATGCGTGACCTTGCAATCGAGTGCCTTCAGTTTGAGTACCATACATTTTTACATCATTCTCAAACAATCGCCTCTTCCTTTGAGATCCCGGCGAGTTTGAGTACCATACATTTTTACATCATTCTCAAACTCACGCTGTCCCTGATCGTAACCAATCAGGGTTTGAGTACCATACATTTTTACATCATTCTCAAACGAGAAGCAAGCACGAGAGGAACGCCGGAGGTTTGAGTACCATACATTTTTACATCATTCTCAAACCAGAAGTGTGGTGTACCGCGGGAAGTGCTGGTTTGAGTACCATACATTTTTACATCATTCTCAAACTTTCAGCAGCCGATTCCGATGTTCAAAAACGTTTGAGTACCATACATTTTTACATCATTCTCAAACTTGCCGCCAGGTTCTTTTTTATCGCTTCTTGTTTGAGTACCATACATTTTTACATCATTCTCAAACCATTCCATGATTCTTCCTTTCCGGGCGACCAGTTTGAGTACCATACATTTTTACATCATTCTCAAACACTCCCTGCGTGCGTGCGCGCGCGCGTGCGGTTTGAGTACCATACATTTTTACATCATTCTCAAACTTTGCTGTGGTTTGGCACAATTTTTTCTTGGTTTGAGTACCATACATTTTTACATCATTCTCAAACTATGTTTTTCCGGTATCATTCGCCACAAAGGTTTGAGTACCATACATTTTTACATCATTCTCAAACGGGATTTTCTTATGGGGGAAACATGACAGAGTTTGAGTACCATACATTTTTACATCATTCTCAAACGGATTTTATTGTCTCTACGTTCTCCAACATGTTTGAGTACCATACATTTTTACATCATTCTCAAACTTACTCGTCATCCTGTCCACCGCCGCCAAAGTTTGAGTACCATACATTTTTACATCATTCTCAAACTCCAGTTCTTATCTGAAAAGATAAAATTCAGTTTGAGTACCATACATTTTTACATCATTCTCAAACGCTACAGCATTAGCGTTTACGACAGAGAACGTTTGAGTACCATACATTTTTACATCATTCTCAAACAAAGTAAAAGCTAGGGAAACGGGATACGCGGTTTGAGTACCATACATTTTTACATCATTCTCAAACCTCAAATTTAAAAATGAACTGCTTTCATCTGCACAAAACAGGTACTCAAACATCCGATGGATATTAATAGACATCACATCCATCTTTGTCAATTATATAATATTCTCTCTGATTCGAAAAGTCCCTTTGTATATTTTCTATGAAAAGCAAGGATATTTCATAGTAGCATGCCATTTGGGAGAGTTTGTTTATTTGTGTTTCGTTCAGATAGGATCGAATATTGACTAAAATCACCAGTTCTTTTTGGAGAAGTTCGGCCATAACTTTGATATATTGCGTTAATTTTTCCAGAAGTCCCATCTCTTTTTCGGTTTCTGTCTGAACTCCCATCAATTTTAGGAGTGCGCTCAAATCGATTTCCTCATTTTGTTCCAATTCGTACCCACTGACAGCTTCCAATTGATAGATGTATTTCTTCAGTTCCGCAATAATTCTCTGTGTTTCCAGAAACATTTCTTCATTTTGCGCACTTTTGACCAGCTCTGTAAATAACCGTTTTTGTATTCTGTGATCCGCAAAATCAAGAGAAAAGGGCGTTAATACCAATTCCACATCTCTTTTCATATTCAGCTCTGTGTCAGCTTTAGAAAGTACGAAATTCCCCTCCTCTCCCTGATTTTGTTTTTGCAGCTGCTCCACATATTTTAAAAACAGCTCCGGTGATTCTATAATCCATTCCGTGGGACAGTTCCGATGAATCGCAATAGGTTTTTCCAAGTCCACATGTACCAGTTTCATAAAATCACCAGCCTTTCATCCGTATTCAACACTTCGCTCTTTACGTTCCCAACAATCAGATCCATTTTCGCATACTGCTTCTCAGTCACCGTTAAAAGCTGTACCAGGCCTTCTTCCGGCTTATTTTTATGAATCTGATCCACGATTCCATTCACTGCAGTTGTATTTAACGCAAGCTTACAGTATACGGATTCCTGGAGCATCAGGAATCCGCTTTTCAATAAAAACTTTCGAAATCTCGCATATTCTCTTCTCTGATCGCCCGTCAGCACCGGAAGATCAAACAGTACCAATACTCTCATAAAACGATAACTCATAGGCCGTAAAACCGGATCAATGCACTGTCATTCTCATTTAAGGCATCAAATACACTTTTACAGTAAATTTTTATGGCATTATTCACATACTGTGTTTTCCCGTCTATCATGACTTCGTTGTTTAATACATTGACCAACTGTATTTTTTCCTCATGCGTAAATTCTTTCCTCTGCATTTGGATTACTTCCCGGTCAATCAGAACACGGAACGGTTCCATCAAATCGGACGCCAGATTAAACTGATTAAACATATTATCATGAAAGAGTCCGAGCTGTGTAATATAACCGCTCGCTACAATTTCTCTCGCAAACGCAGACAACAAAATGCTATATCCGTAATTCAGCGCTGCATTTTCCGGACAATCCGCAGTTCTGGTAAATGTCATGCCGAACAACGCATTGAAATATACCTTTGCCGCATGCCCTTCCCGGTTTGTCTCATCGTTCCAGCCAATCTCCTGTAAATATGATTCTAACAGACCCGCTTCTTCCTTTCCCAGATTTTTTAATAGTTCCTTCTGTTTTCGTATTTTTTCCGTCACAATCTCTGTCCAGATCGCTTCCTTACTGTGCCGGCTCCACTGAATCTGCTTTCTGATTTTATTGCTGGTATCATGACTTCCGTAATACCCAACCAGTTCCGACGATGGATTTCTCTTTTCATCGCAAAAAATCACTTTTATTTTCTTTTTGGTCAGCTCTGCCAGCAGACTTGTTGTGACTGTTGCTGCTGTTGACTCAATCAGAATGGTTGAGATTTCACTTAAATGTATTTTTGTTACTTCTTCATTTCGTACCACAAGATAACCAAGCTGATAGTCCAGCTTTGCCCGTTTGGAAATAACCACAATCCGCCAGCTCATAATGCATTCAGGTCTACTGCCTGCTCGTAAATACCGGTTGGCGATTGATGAATCATTTCGATTCGACTGCAATCGGTTATATTTTTGTTGAGATACAAAATTCCTGCTCTTCCAGATCCTCCAATTAATTTCAAATCAGCGGTAACACTCTGGCACTGGAAAAAATGTAAAATTTCATACAAAACGATACACTTTTCTTCTATGCATAATTCTTTAAATTTTTCTCTTTTTTCCGTTAATGTCTTTGCCTGTGCTCCAAGTTTTTTTGCATATACCGTATTTGTTAATTTATTTAAAAAGGTTTCATACAACATCACCACCTTCTTTTCTTCTAAATGGTCGGAATCGTAAATTTTCAGTTCTTTATTCTGTTTTTTACGTTCCACGTACTGTACTATTTTTTTCAGTATTTCTGTTTCTTCCTGGGAAAGTACCAGCTGATTTGCACCTTGCATCAATAGCTGATCCCCTGATCTTCCGGAAACCCACATATAAAATCCGTCCACACAAAACAGAGTATCTATTTTGATTTCCGGCACCAGCACTCGCGGATTCTTTAACTGTCTTTCCTCTTCCAGATACCGAATTATATTTTCTTCTGACTTCTGAATTTCCTTTTTCAGACGAATCGGCACATACTCGATTGTTCGTATTTTCTTTCCCTTTTTGCCCTCCGATTCTGCCAGTACAAAGTAAGCTCCCGCCTCTTTGTTATATCCTCCATACTTCTGTATATCACAAAGCCGTTCATCACTGCTCTTGATCGGAACCTGACCTTTTCCTTTTTTGACAATCTGCTGGTCAAACAATGCACCTGTTGCCTCATACGATCTTCGCGTCACAAGAATGTTGTTCTTTTCCATAAACTTTCGGACTGTCACAATGGTTCCGTTCCCGCCTTCCCAGGCAATTTCTCCGTTTCGTTCAATTCTTTCCTGTTCAAACATCTTCTTCAGATTATAACTTCTTCCCGGATTTTCCTTAATGAAGTGAATCGGATTTGATGTGAATTTTACAAAATATGCGTTGCCAACGACAATATTCAAATAAGCATCCTTCGCATGATGATAATCATTCATCTCCCGTACCTTCAGAAATTTAAAATCCTTACGGAACTTTGAAACGGTTGGCGCTTTTACATAAACAATCTGTGTATCCGGGATCACCTGCTGCAGAATACTTGCTGCCGCTTTTGTACTCTGACGAGTTTCCACCAGCTGCCTGGAAATAAATCCAGCCAATTCAGACGGTTCAAATCCATTTCCTCTTATCAGCCGTTTATATTTTTCTTCACTGATCAATCCGGCATCCACTAAAGATTTCCAGAATGGCTGCATTTTTTTCCGAACTGTTTCATCGATCGGATATTTATCCTCTTTCATCTGATTACACTTTTTCTTTACAAGTACCCGGTTATCCAGGCTATCATCCATCACTTTGGACTGTGGAAAAATATGATCAATGTCATACTTCTGATTATCCCACAATTCCTCCAGTTCAATTGTTTCACCGGAATACATGCATTTTCCTTTTTGCGTATAATACAAATACAGCTTGTCTCTTCTCATTTCCGCATCGGAACGTTTTTCAATCTCATCTATCCAGTCTTTTTCTTCCGCTTTACATTTTTTATAGAGTTCCAGCAGTTTCTTTTTTCTTGAAGAGGTTCTTCCCTGATCGGTTTTTTCTCTTGCCATTTCTATAAAAACACGTTTCGGTGGGTTTCCCATCACTTTACAGATTTCCTTTACAATCAAAAGGCTCTGCCAAATCTGCCGCTTCACTGCCGGTGATACGTAAAGTTCCTCGACTAATTCATACGAAATATCCCGTTTTTTCTGTTCGTTTCCATTCTTTTCTTCGATTGCCGATGCAAACAAATATTTTTCGCTAAGCAGTTGCATCAGATTGTCATTCGTCTCCCACAAAGCCCGAATAATAGACCATGCCTCTCCCGTTTCCGGTGCCGGTGCTTCCGTCTCTTCCAAAAACACTTTTGAGAGTCTTCCCCAACCACGATACGGCAGTTTACTTATGCTGTCTCTTTGTTTTTCTGTCAACTCCGGAAACAGTTTCTTTAATCTCTGTTTCAGTATCGCTTTATCATCTCCAAACAGCGTTACGTTCAGGATGATGCATTCTTTTTCCGCCTGGTTCAGTGACAGATTTGTTAATTTCTCTTTAAAGTCATGGTATGCCGTAAGAGAACTCTTGAAATCACCATCAATTCCGGTAATTTCAACTTCTTTTCCGGTAATTCCTTCTTTCACTAAATAGTTTTTCAGTTTTTTCTGTGTAACTTTTCTGCTTTTCTGGAATACTTCTTCATATATTTTCTGTTTCTGCTCTACAGATATCTTTTCTCCATCCAAACGCAGATTATTTAATTCATTTAAAACTTCGTATTTGCTATACAGCAGAGAATACTTTGGTAAAACATCTTCACTTGGCAGATAAGTACATTTATTCGTCATTCTTCGAATAAACTGCTCTGCACTTGCTTCCAAATCTACCATCTCATCGAAGTTCCATGGATATATTTTGCCTTCTTTTCGTACCGCCCAGTTACTCTTCTCCCCTTTTTTTCGAATTCCGTTTAAGGGTCCTACGTAGTACGGAATGCGGAATGTGAAAATCTTTTGAATCTTCTCTCCATTCTCTTTCAGTAGCGGAACTTTATCTTCCAGATTTTTCAGGATTGCATTTAATTCATATAAATGAATCTGATACGGAATGACACTGTTGTCTTTTACAGTCTGTTTCGGAAGAAACGTTCCCATTTCCATTTCCTTCTGCATACAGGATGCTTTCGTCACATCTGATATCTTGCCCAGAATATTCTTTTTCAGATAACCGTAAAAGTCTTCCTGGCTACATTGCTTTGGTGCCTTGATATACGCATAATAATTAGTTTTTTCGTCCTTTTTTGCAAACAGTCTCTGATATTCTTCCCTTGAAAGATTCTCTCTGACCAGCTTTTTCAGATCTTTCAGATCCTTTTTATGCTTTTCATAAAGTGCCACTTTTGCCTCTGAAAGAGAAGAATAGTTCTGCAAAATATCAGCCAGAACAGCCCAATCGTACACTGCTTTTGCGTGTTCAATTAATGCATATTTTTCTCCCAGCTCTGCTTCGATCTCTCCAGCGTATTCTTCATAACCTGCATCTGCGAAGCAAAGTTTTGGCCGTTCCAGTGTATCCATCTGTTTTTCCCCAAACAGATTTCCCAGTTTTGCTGTTCCACCGGTAATCAATCCCAGCCACTCTTTTTCACAGGATGTTTCTGCCCGCATTGCTTTTACTGCTTTTGTCTTTTTCGCAGATTTGGTCAATGTTCGGTCTTTTAAAATTGCCTCTATTTCCTTGCTTCTTTCCACTCCAATCTCGGAAGAAAAGCCAAGTTCTTCTGCCCGCACTGCTTCAAGGAACTGTTCAAATGTTGTCTGAAATTCTCTTACCTGTTCGATATTTCCGTTTAATAGAAAATGGCCTCTGTGTTTCATCATATGATGCAGAGCAAGATATATCAGGCGAATATCAGGCGTTTCGTCAGTTTCCATTAACCATTTTCTCAGATGATAGATGGTTGGAAACTGTTTATGATATTCTTTGTCTGTGTAATCATCATCCGCAAACAATGCATAGGGAAGTTCCGGACACTTTCCCCGCCTGTCACGCTTATCCTCTGGCCAGTAACGACTCTCTTTCATTCTGCGAAAAAATCCATCATCTATCTTTTCTACTTCTTCCGCAAAAATTTTCTGCAGCAATTCTATTCTCCAATTACGACGATCCAATCTTCGTTTTGCTGTCCGAAACCCTCTTCTCTCTTCTGCAGTCTGTGCACTGTCAAATAGCCGTACACCCCAAAGTGTTTTTCCATGTGCGCGCAAAATTTCGTACTTCTCATTTGTCACAGCCCATCCAACCGAACTGCTTCCCATATCAAGTCCGAGATAATATTCCCCTTTCATCTGTTCTTTCCTCCATTTTCTACATTTTATCTAATTTTACCATATATTTTGATTTTTTACATCTTTTCTTTCCTATTTTCAACAATTCTACTTCCTGGTTCTTGCTGTTCTCACAGTACTGAATCATAACCATGTTTCATTTCTAATTTTAGACAACAAAAAAACTGCTGTCTATGAAGACAACAGTTTTCGTTCCACACACTGTGGACCATCTAACGATGGCGTTTTCGATAAATCGTTATTTGAACTTATGATGTAAAATTTAGTATGGTACTAAACTATCTACACTATACTTCTATTTTTTCCTTTCGTCAATCTTTTTTAGAAAGTTTTTATGATAATTATTCCATTTTTTTCTCTTGCGTCCTTCTTGTTTTTATGGTAAAATATATTTTGTTCTGATTACGAACACTGCCGCTGTGGCGGAATTGGTAGACGCACTTGACTCAAAATCAAGCGGTGAATAA
>OJNX01001301.1_pt1 | contig 13882 bp, 11 predicted proteins | sample 1598021 | NCBI WGS metagenome assembly OJNX01 (sample SAMN01915227, study PRJEB22387) | human gut metagenome | isolation source: stool | host: Homo sapiens | place: USA | reverse complement strand
AAAGAAAAAGTAAGAACTTTTGATATTATCTCTAGTCCTTACCTTATTATTTTATTATTTTATTATTTTATTGTTTCTTTATAAGTTTTCCACTAGCATCTAGGGTAAATACTGGATTATCGCTTGATATTTCAATTTTTTTAATGAATCCATTATTTACTTCCTTTATAGCAGTATCTGAAATATTTGTAACAGTTGCTGGAATGTATAGTTTATTAACTCTTCTTCCAACTTGACTTGAATATATAGCCTGCTCATTGATCGTTTCAACACCATCAGGAATAATTACCTCTTTTGTTCTTCCTGATGAAATATATACTAATTGTTTCATATCTTTTGTATATAGCACTCCATCGTTAGATTTATAGTTAGGATTAGTGTCCTTAGCTATAATATCTTCGACTGCGTTATAATCGTATAAAGAATAGATCAAAGGATGTTCATTAGTTGTTGTAAAATCAGGATAATCTTTCCTTGCAATTACCAAACTATCAGGGATAATCAAAGTTTTAAATTGCATATTACTTGCAATAGATAGTTGGTCAAGTAACTCTGTACCTTCAATTATTTCGTATTGAACATCTTTTTTATTTCTTGGATAACATACAAGTCTCTTTTTATCTTTAGTGTATAAAACACCATCTACTGCAACAAAATTTTCATTACCTTCTGCAACTTCAAATTTTTCAAAGCACTCATTTGTTGCACCAAAATTATAGAATACGTGACTTCCAATTCCAATATTCTCTCCATCTAAAGAATAATCTTCTCCAATTTTAGACAATGTAGATGGGATAATTATACTGATATTTTCAAAATTTTTACACTTACTAAATGCAAAATTTCCAATATATTCCAAGCCTTCAGGTAAGTTTATCTCCCCCTTTAATTTTTCACACATTTGAAATGCTGCCTTTCCAATATATTTTAAAGAGTTTGATAAAGTTATTTTTCCATCTAAATTTTTACAGTAATTAAAAGCAAATGGTCCTATTTCTTTTACAGAATTAGGTATATCTAGTCCTCCTTTTAAATTACTACAATTATAAAAAGCATATGAAGGAATTGTCTGTAAATTACTAGAGATCTTTATAGAACCGTCTAATTTTCCACACTCATAAAATGCTGCAGAACCCATACTTGTAACTGTATCTGGAATAATTAAATCTCCTGTTAGATTTCCACAACTTCTAAATGCCTGCTCTCCAATATTTGTCAACCCGTCATAAAACTCTAATGTTCCTTTCAAATTAGTGCATTTTGAGAAAGCTCCCGCATCAATATTTTTTAAATTAGAAGATAATTTTAACTCTCCATCAAATCCACTACAGTATTGAAATACACCTCTGCCTATATTTTCAACACTATCTGGTATTACTAAATCTCCTATAAAACCACTACATTTATTAAATGCTCCATCTTCAATATTTTTTAAACTAGATGATAGCGTTAAATTTCCATTTAGTCCTGTACACGTAGAAAAAGCATAGCTACCTATATTCTCAACGCTATTAGGTATTACTAAATCTCCTATAAAGCCACTACATTTAGAAAATGCTGCATTTTTAATATTTTTTAAACTAGAAGATAGCGTTAAATTTCCATTTAGTCCTGTACACATAGAAAAAGCATAGCTACCAATACTCTCAACGCCATTAGGTATTACTAAATCTCCACTAAATCCTAAACATTGATTGAACGCATAATCATCTATAAAATCAACCCCATTAGGTATTTTTAAATTTCCATTAAATTTACTACAGCCCTGAAATGCTGCTTTACCAATAGTTTTTAAAGTAGATGGTAATGTTAATGTACCATCAAGTCCTGTACATAGGTTAAACGCTGTCATATCAATTAAAGTAACTCCTTCAGGAATAACCAAATCTCCCTTTAATCCACTACATTTATTAAATGCTCCTATTTTTATTTCTTTTATTCCCTCTTCAAATGTTAATTTTGTTACACTAGAGTTGCTAGAAGTCCCAAAAATATTAAGTCTTTCACTAGAAGGTGTGTTAGCGCTTAACCCCTGTTTTCCTATAGCATAAACAATATATCCATCATAATTAGCGGGAACTACTAATTCAGTTTTGCTTCCTAAGTATTGAGTTAATTGTATTGTATTGTCATTTCTTACAAAGTATTTCCACTCTCCGTCATTACCTACGACTTCCTTTTTCTTTATCCAGTCAACTTTTGCCGTTATGCTTCCTGTTCTACCGGCTTCATCTACATATTCAAATGTAAATTCTCCATTATCCGTAAATTCATAAGTGTTCTTTCCATCATTATTTAAAATTGTAATTCCATCTTTATTAAATGTAATCGTTGCAATTACAGGTTCTGTTGTTTCCTCTTTTGTTGAATATGTTATTGTTGCCTCAATTCCTGTTTTATTAACTTTTATAATTTGACTTGAAATTTTGGATTTGTTTCCTTCTTCTCCATAAGTATAAGCAATTATTTTATAAACACCATCAGTACTTAATGTAATTTCATCATTCAAATTTACGATTGTTTCTTCCTGTGTTTTTGTCCCCTTTATCTTATATACTGTCTTTGTTGCTTTATCATCTCTTGGTAGTATTTTGATTGTTACATCACTTGTATACCAATCATTCTTACCAATTTCTCCACTTATTATATTTATTTCTGGGCTTGCAACAACAGGTACTTTTGGTAGTTCATAATTTCCATATACAATTTTTTCAGTGACTTTTTCAACTCCAAATTCAGAAGCCTCTATACTTCCTTGACCATCTAATTCATTTCTGATTATTCTAGTTATATCAAGTTGGTTTACATTACCATCATTACTTACATCACCATCAACAATTAAAGTATATGTATTTTCTCCATCCTTAGCAATCATTCCAGTTGTTATTATTCCTTCATTTTTCTCTTCATTTGCTACATCATCTTCATATACCTTTATATTCCTTTGAAATGCTTCCTTAAATTCTTTTATTTCCGTATTTTCTTTTATCCTTTTTATATAATTTTCAGTAACTAAATATCTATCAGAAATTAAATTTTCATCATCTTCATTTTTTAATGTTTCTATTTGATCTGCCATATATCCAGTAGCCAATTTTTCTGATAAATTAGAATTTTTCTTACTATCTTCTACACCATTTTTAGTTATAGCAAATAAACCAATGCTAAATATAACCAAAAGAATTGGTAAAACTAATAAAAGACTTTTTTTATTTTTCTTTATACTTTCCTTTTTCAATGCTTACTCACCTCTACTTTTTTTCTACTAACAAATAGATTCAAAACTACAATTGAAACTATAACAAAAATAGGTATAAAAAACATTGTATCACCAGTATTTACCACTTTACTCTCATCATTTATATTATTATCATTATCTAACTTATTGTCAACTAAATTTTCTTCATCAAATTTAATTTCAACTTCTCTATTTCCTATGTTTACCAAATTTTTATCGTCATTTGAAGTTATATCCTTTAATATAACTTTTGTACTTTTAAGTTTGGTTTTATCTTTTAACTTTATATTTAAAGTCAAAACCTTTTCATCGTCTTTTACATTTTTAGTTTGGTTTACTAATATAAATTTTCCATATAAGTCACTTTTCTCATCTGAATTATATGTAAAATTCCAATCGCAATCTTTTATACTAATATCATCAATTGCATTTTTATCATAATCAATAAATCCCTCAATTACATTTATACCATTAGAACCCATTTCAATATCTTTTAATGATAAATCAACAGCAACTGTTTCACCTTTTTTAGAAGTTACCTTATCAGGTGATATAGAAATATCAAAACTTGACGCCGAAACTATATTAAAAAAAGTTAATATTATAAATGTAAAAAAAACAAAAAAACCTCTTTTTTTCATATATCTCTCCTCTTTCTTTATATCTATTTCTTAGAACTTTTATATTCCTTAGCATATTTTACTAAATCTCTAAATAAAGGGTGTGGTCTATTTGGTCTTGATTTAAGCTCTGGATGAAACTGTGCACCTACAGCCCATAAATTTTTATTTATTTCTACCATTTCAACCAACTTGTTATCTGGTGATGTTCCTACAATTCCAAGACCATTTTTTATTGCAATATCCCTGTAATCATTGTTAAATTCAAATCTATGTCTATGTCTTTCATATATAAGACTATCCTTATAGGCATCAAAAGCTTTAGTATTAACATCTAAAGTACATGGATATTTACCTAGTCTCATTGTTCCACCTTTGTTTTCAATATTTACCTGATCTTCCATTATGTTTATTACAGGATTTTTAGTAGTACTATTAAATTCTAAGCTATTAGCATCTTTTAGCCCAACAACATTTCTCATAAATTCAACAACCATAAGTTGCATTCCAAGACATATTCCAAGAGTTGGAATGTTATTTTCTCTTGTATATTTTAGAGCATTTATCATGCCTTCTATTCCTCTGTTTCCAAAGCCACCAGGCACAATCATCCCATCAATTCCATTTAAAATTTTATCGGCATCCTGCTTTTCTAATTTTTCAGAATCAATCCAACGAATTTTTACATTAACATTATTTACTTTTTCACAGTGATGAAGAGCTTCATAAATTGAAATATATGCATCCTTTAAAGAAACATATTTACCAACAATAGCAATTTCAACACTCTCTTTTATATTATCGTCTTTTTTACACAATTCATGCCATGTATTCAAATCATTTTTTGTTTCCTTTAATTTAAATCTTTTCATTATTGTATTTGCAACATCTTGATCTTCAAACATTAATGGAATATCATAAATAGAATCTGCATCCAAATTTTCAATCACATTCTTAGGACTAATATTACAGAAAAGTGATATTTTTTCTTTAATCTCCTCATTCAATGGAAAGCTAGTCCTAGCAACAATCATATCAGGAACAATACCTATACTCATAAGTTCTCTGCAACTATGTTGTGTTGGTTTTGTTTTTAACTCTTCTGACTTTGGTAAATACGGTATTAACGTTACATGAACAAACATTACATTATCAAAGCCTTTTTCTGCTCTTACCTGTCTTATTGTTTCTAAAAATGGTTGGGATTCAATATCTCCAACGGTTCCGCCTATTTCTGTTATTACAACATCAGCTCCGGATATCTCTCCAGCTTTGTATATTGTTTCCTTTATTTCATTAGTTATATGGGGAATTACTTGAATTGTTTTTCCAAGATATTCACCTTTTCTTTCTTTATTTAATACCTGCATATATATTTTACCAGTAGTTATATTGCTGTACCTATTTAAGCTTTCATCTATAAATCTCTCATAATGACCTAAGTCAAGATCACACTCTAACCCATCATCAGTAACAAAAACCTCTCCATGTTGACATGGATTCATTGTTCCTGGATCAATATTTAAATATGGATCTAATTTTTGAATAGTAACTTTAATTCCTCTTGACTTTAACAACCTTCCAATTGAAGCAGCAGTTATACCTTTACCAAGTCCAGATACAACACCACCAGTAACAAAAATATATTTTGTTTCCATAATATCACTTTCCTTCCATACAAACTAGTGTAATTATATTACATTAACTATCATTTTTCAACATATTTCTTACAATAAAAATTAATTATTTTTTCTAATATATACACAACATATAAAATAATTATTTAATAATAAATGTTGACTTTTAAAAACATATAAGATAAAATTTAATAAACAGAGGTAAACATATGAAAAATTATTATGAAATATTAGAAGTAAATCCAAAAGCAAGCGATGAAATAATAAAAAAAGTATATAAAATAAAGGTAAAACAAAATCATCCAGATTTATTTCAAGGGGAGGAAAAAACAAAAGCAGAAGAAATTACAAAGGAAATTACCGAAGCATATGATATACTATCAAACCCTCAAAAAAGAAAAAATTACGATGATGAATTATCACAAGAAAATAAGATTAACTACAATGAACTAGCCAAGTATGAAAATATAATTTCTTCTCTAAAGTCTGAGAATGAATACCTAAAAGATGTTATAACATCTAAAAATAATCTAATAAATAATTTTTTAACAACGCAAAACATATACCCACCTTCAATTAATACAGATGATGGGCTTTTTCAAAATGAACTAAAAAACTTTTCAAACAAAATTCCTAAACCCTCTGCAAAAAACACATCAGGGAAAAATTATTTTAACTATGTTTTATATGATTTAAAGCAGCTAGGATTCAAACTTTTTATATTTTTTGCATTAATTCTTGCTCTACTTTCCCTACTTTGGTTATTTACAGGCAGGAATTTATATGAAATATTTTTTTAAAATTAGGCACTGAAATAGATATTTTATCTTTCAGTGTTTTTTGTTATTTTAAATAATTTAAAAACTTTTGCATAAAAAAACAAGTCATTAATATATTTGTAGTAAAGGAAAAACTTGGAGGTAAAAAATGAAAGATTTGAGATTATATAAAGATATAGCTACAAGAACTAATGGAGACATATATATTGGAGTAGTAGGTCCAGTAAGAACGGGAAAATCAACATTTATTAAAAATTTTATGGAAAAGTTTGTCATTCCAAATATAAGCGATGAAAACAGACAAGAAAGAGCCATAGATGAACTTCCCCAAAGTGCTGCGGGTAGAACAATAATGACAACTGAACCAAAATTCATACCTAATGAATCTGTTGAAATTAAACTAGACAATAATGTTAAAATGAAAACAAGATTGGTTGACTGTGTGGGCTATTTAGTAGATTCTGCTGTAGGACATATGGAAGATGGAGAACCAAGAATGGTTAAAACCCCATGGTCAAACGAAGAAATTCCATTTGTAAAGGCTGCAGAAATAGGAACGGAGAAGGTTATAAAAGACCACTCTACTATAGGCCTTGTAGTAACTACTGATGGAAGCATAACAGATATTCCAAGAGAAGATTATGTTGAAGCTGAAAACAGAGTAATCAGTGAGTTAAAAGAAATAAATAAACCATTTGTTGTACTTTTAAATTCAACACATCCTGACGAAGAAGGTACTAAAAGACTAGCTGAAAATTTAGCAAATGTACACGATGTTCCTGTAATTCCAATGGATATAGCAAAAATGGATAATAGAGACTTATCTTATACTTTTGAGAGAATTTTAGATGAATTTCCTGTAACAGAAATAGGTTTCAGACTCCCTGCTTGGTTTAGCATATTAGATATAGATAACTGGCTAAAACAAGATATTATAAACATTATAAAAAATAGTTTTTCTGATAGCTATTCTTTAAGAGAAATTAAAGAACTTATATCTAGAATAGATGATGAAAATGAAATATTTAACAGAATTGAAATTGAAAATGCAAAAATGGAAGATGGAAATGTTAAAATTAGAATGGAAATCAATTCTAAAATGTTCTACAAAATATTAAGTGAAATATCAAACCTAGAAATTTCGTCTGATGGTGATATCTTTAAACTTTTAAAAGAATTCTCAAGATGTAAAAACGAATATGACAAAATCGCCATGGCACTTGAGGAAGTTAAAATAAAAGGATATGGAATTGTTACTCCAGAAATGGATGATTTAAAACTTGAAGAGCCAGAAATTGTAAAACAAGGTAACAAGTATGGTGTTAAACTTAAAGCCTCTGCCCCATCAATTCATATGATAAGAGCAGATATAGAAACTGAAGTTTCACCAATAGTTGGAAGTGAAAAACAATCCGAAGATTTAGTAAAATACCTTCTTAGTGAATTTGAAACAGATCCAAAAAAAATATGGCAATCTAATATTTTTGGAAAGTCACTTCACGAGCTTGTAAATGAAGGACTTCACAATAAGTTATATCGTATGCCTGATGAAGCACAAATGAAACTTCAAGAAACACTACAAAGAATAATAAATGAAGGAAGTGGCGGACTTATCTGTATAATATTATAAAAGAAAAATAAAGTGAAGTATTATATACTTTGCTTTATTTTTCAGTTAATGTTAAATAAATTAAATTTACATATTAACAAATTTCGTATTTAGAAAAAAATAAATTTAATTACATCATATATATTTAACTAATATATGCAAATCTTTATACAATTTTTTTAATTTTTGTATTACACCTTTACTATTTATTTTTAAAATTCCTGTATATAAGCCATTTTTGACATTTTTTGCTATTTTTTATTGACTTTTATTCCAAAAAAATGTATACTAATATTTGGTATATGTAAAAATATATATGTAATGTATATTAAACGTATATATTTAAAAAATTTAAGGAGTGAATATTTTATGAAAAGAACAAAAATCGTATGTACTATCGGACCAGCTAGTGAAAAACCAGATATACTTGAAGAATTAATTAAATCTGGAATGAATGTAATGAGACTTAATTTCTCTCATGGTGACTATGAAGAACATCAAGGAAAAATAAATACCTTAAGAGAATTAAACAAAAAATTAAATACAAATGTTGCTTTTATGCTTGATACAAAAGGTCCTGAAATAAGAACTACTGATTTTGCTGATGATGCAAAACATACATTTAACGAAGGTGATAAAGTAACTTTAACAACTAGAGATATAAAAGGTGATAACTCTACACTTGGAATTACATATAAAGGTCTTCCAAATGATGTTGAAGTTGGCGGACATATTTTAATTGATGATGGTCTTATGGATCTATTAATTGAAAGTATTGATGGAACTGAAATAAACTGTAAAGTATTAAACAGTGCAACTATAAAAGGTAGACGTGGTGTAAATGTTCCAGGTGCAAAATTAAAACTTGAAGCAATGACAGAAAAAGACAAATCAGATTTAAAATTTGGTGTTGAAAATGATTGTGAGTTCATCGCTGCTTCTTTCATACGTAAAGCTCAAGACGTAATTGATATGAGAAATTATTTAAAATCAATTGGTGGAGATAGAGTAAAGATTATATCTAAAATTGAAAACCAAGAAGGACTTGACAACTTTAAAGAAATCCTTGAAGTATCAGATGGAATAATGGTAGCTCGTGGTGATTTAGGTGTTGAAATTCCAGAAGAAGTAGTACCTGCTGCTCAAAAAATGATGATAAAAGAAACTACTGCTGCTGGTAAATTTGTTATAACTGCAACTCAAATGCTTGAATCAATGCAACATAATCCAAGAGCAACACGTGCCGAAGTTTCAGATGTTGCTAACGCTGTTTATGATGGAACAAGTGCTACAATGCTATCTGGTGAATCTGCCCAAGGTGATTATCCAAGAGAAGCTGTAAAAACTATGGCTAAAATCGATGAGACAACTGAAAAAGATATTTGTTATTGGAATAGATTCAAGAAAAGAAATATTGACTATTTCAAAAATATTGAAAAATTAAACTCTATTGATGATGAATTAGAATTTAAAAAACAAGCTAATTTTGCTGTATGTTGTTCTGCTATGTTTGCAAATGCAGCTGCTATTGTTGCTGTATCTAAAGATGGGGTTACTCCTTCTTTACTTTCAAGTTTTAGACCTGGCTGTCCAATATATGCAATAACATCTGACACAAAAACATATAAACAAATGGCTGTTGAAAATAATGTAACTGCAATACTAATTGAAAACACTGAAGATTATGACACATTACTTGAAAAAGGAATTGAAGAATTAAAATCAAGAGGTCTTGTAAAGGCTAATGATACTGTTGTTCTAAGTGGTGGTATTTCTAAAGAAGATAATAGTTCTAAAAAATTCTTATCTAACCAATCAACAGGAACAATTGTTAGAATATAATGTTATAAATAGAGTAATTTATATAAATTGCTCTATTTTTTCTATATAACTACTTGATTATTTAAATAATTTATGTTAAAATAATTAGGTAATTCATTAAACTTGAACAAAAAGGGGGCATTTAAAATGGCAAGATGTGAAATATGTGATAAAGATACAACTTTCTCTATGAGTGTAAGTCACTCTCACAGAAGAACTAATAAAACAGTTAAAGCTAATGTACAAACAGTTAAAGCTAATGTTAATGGAACACCAAAGAAAATGAAAGTTTGTACTAGATGCTTAAAAAGTGGAAAAGTTGAAAGAGCTATATAATAATTAAGAAGAGACAGCTAGTCTCTTCTTTTTTATAAATTTTCAAGTTCTATCATAGCATCTGCAGCAAGAAAATAAGTTGAAAATAATTTATTTATTATTTTTATATTTCTAAATGATGGTTTATTATTTATCATATCCTCCACAAGACATAGACCTAAACCTTTATCAATAATTTTTTTTATCTCCTTTCCTCCCTTAACTAATTTTTTAAAATCTAAAGACTTCCTTACCCTGTTATAATTTTCTGTAGCCTTTTTATGTGATTTTAGTAAAAGGCTAAGAAATTCCTTACATGTATAGACTCTATACTTATCTATGCCATAAATTTCCGCTGCATATTCAAGACCATATAGTTGCTCCAATGTAAATTTGTGAAGTATTCTATTAAATTCATAAGAGCTAAAGAAATACATATGCCCCTTTAATTTATTAAAAGCCTTCATTGTATCAAGATATCCAAGATTTATATTAAATTTTATCTTCTCTTTATTAAATTCGAAAGTTCCACCCAAGTTTTCACTTGCTTTGATAACCTTAACGTAAGCTTTTTTATCAATCAATTTTTTATTTGCATTAACACTACCAATATCAATTGCAATAATATTTTTGTATCCTTTCTTAATTAACATATTAATTGGCATATTATCATAAAAGAACCCATCAACATATTCCTCATCTTTTATTTTTTGAGCTTTATATATTGGAAAACATGACGATGCAAGCAAATAATCAATAAAATCCTTTTTAGGAATATCCTCTTTAAAGATTTCCAATGCTTTTTTTGATTTAATAGAATAAGAGACCAAACCAAATTCGATATCACTATTATATATCATATCAACATCTATTTCTTTTTTTATCATCTTCTTTAAAGGCAAATTATCTAACCCTTTTTTCTTTGTATAATCCTTGGCAAGTTTAAATATATTTTGAAAATTAAATATGTCTTTATCAGGATTAATTCCGGCATCCTTATCAATGTCTATAACATTAGTTATTTTTATTTTATTATACATTTCTTCTGCTTTCTCTAAGTTATCGGATACAAACATAGCACCATTTAAAGCTCCAATAGATGTCCCAGCGATTGCCACAATGTTTATTCCCATCTCCTTTAAAGCTTTATATGCACCAATTTCATATGCACCTCTAGTGCCACCTCCTGACAACGCCAAAGCATATTTTTTATTATTCACATCAATCCCTCACTTTACACATCTTATATTAATATTATACACTATATTCTTCTAAAATCAATATTTTCATTCGAAATACCGTTTTAACTCTTTTGAAATTGAATAACACTAATAAAATTCTAAAAATTATAGATAAAATTCATATTTATTCTAATCAAAAGATTTGATTTTATTCAAATATAAAAAAAGATAGCTGTAATATTGTGTTTTTACACAAAATACAGCTAAAATTACTCTTATACTTTTTACAAAACTAAATCTAGATTTTAAATAAGGTTTTTAGTATTAGTTTCATGAATTTTCCTGGTTTATATACTACGATTTTCATTTACATATACCTCCTTTAACAAAAGAGCCATGATATGCCTAGGGCTACTAATGCTATTGCAACTACTGTTACCCAACACCAAACTGGAAGTAAAATACATATTGCTACGCCTACGCCGAAAGCTAAGCAAAACAAACCTATTGTTTTCCTAAATGCACCCCAGAACAATTTTTTCACCCCTCTTTTGACAAACATTATAAAATATTGTAAAATATTTAATATATATTATGATTAAAAAATAATATGGTGATGATTAAAATGAAAAAATATAAAAAGACAAAAAAAAATGATATGATGAAAATGATAAAAGTTTTGGAAAGTGAGTATAAGGATGCAAAATGCGGACTTAATTATACCTCTCCCTTTTCTCTTGTTATTTCTTTAATACTGGCAGCACAGTGTACAGATGCACGTGTAAACATCATCTGTCCTATTTTACTTAGCAAATATCCTGACGCTTTAAGTCTTACTAATGCAGATATAAACGATATACAAAAAATTATTTATCCTTGTGGTTTTTATAAAAATAAGGCAAAAAGCATTAAAGGATGCTGCGAAAAGATTGTTAACGAATTTGAGGGGAAGGTTCCTGATACTATGGATGAACTTGTTTCTCTTCCTGGAATTGGTAGAAAATCTGCAAATATTGTACTTCAGGAATGTTTTAATACAACTGTTGGAATTGCTGTTGATACCCATGTAACACGAATCACTAGAAAAATGGGAATCTCAAATGGAGAGTCACAGGAAAAAATTGAAAGGGAACTCATGAAAAAATTACCAAAATATTACTGGAATAAAATTAATCATATACTTGTAAACCATGGAAGAAAATATTGTATTGCTAAGAAGCCTGATTGCATTAATTGCCCAATAAATAATTTATGTCCAAAAAATGATTAGGAGTTATACTCCTAATCATTTTCTATTCCTAAAGTTTGAAAAACAATATCCACAAATATCTTTTCATCAACTATCTTTTTATGATTTATCAAATCGATTATACCATATATTAAAACATAAGCCGTTTCTTTTGGATGCTTCAATTTTATAAATCCACTATTAATTGCTTCTGTTATAACCTTTTCAATTAAATTTGCCAGCCTATCAATGGTTGCATAAACCATATTCATGTATAGGTCTTTATTTTTTTTATTATTGAATTTTTCAAGTGGACTTGTGTTATCATTATATAATTTAACAAGCATTTTTATAGTTGTTTCTATTTTTTCTTTCCAATTATCATATTCCATTTGGATACTATCAACGTTTTCTTCAAGTTCTGTACAAAAAGCCTCAACATATTCATCAATAATTATTTCTAGTATCTCTTCTTTACTCTTAAAATAATAATAAAACAATCCTTGTGCCATTCCAACGCTTTTTACTATATCCCTTATAGAAACATTATTTACGCCCTTTTCATTTATAAGCTTTTTTGATATTTCAACAATTTCTTTTTTTTTCCTTGTTGGTATCTTTTGACTTTCCATAACATACTCCTTATATAACTATATTTTAGCACAATGTTTTTATTGTGTCAATGATACAAATATTTATATTTAACTAATTCTACTTTATTGGTATACTTATATAAAAAGTGGTTCCCATATCATCACTATCGAAATTAATCTCACCATTAAATTCACCTTTTACAACTGAATAAGCTAAGTATAGTCCCAATCCTGTTCCAAAAGTTCCCTTTGTTGTAAGTATATTTTTAAAAATATACGGTTTTATAGTCGGATCCAAACCTCCAGCAAAATCTCTAACTTTTATTAAAGCTATGTTATTTGGACCTTTTGATAAAGATACCTCTATTTTCCCCCCTATATTTCCGTATGCTTGTGCTGCATTTACAACTAAATTAGTTAAAACTTGACCTAACTTTGTAGGATCACCTTCAATAGATAAATCATCTTCTATTACAATATTTAGTTGCGATTTATTTTTGCATACTTCATGATACGTTATAACTTTGATATCATTAATAATTTCACTTATCTTAAACTTAACTTTAGTGTTTCCTCCTAGATTTCTTATTTGGTTTCTCATACTATTTACAATGTTAATTATTTTAGTAGCACAATTATCCATTCTTTCCAAAATTTCTTTTTCGTTTTCACTTCTATCTTCACTTTGGTTTAACATAGTTATTCCTGTTTTTATTGCTGAAATTGGTGTATTTATATCATGTGCTACTCCTCCTGCAAGTTCACCAATTGATACAAGTTGCCCCTGCTTTACGATTATTTCCTGTTTTTCTTCTATTTCTTTTATATCTAATTTATGCTGTGTTATATCTTTAAATAAAA
>OJNX01001298.1_pt1 | contig 13903 bp, 9 predicted proteins | sample 1598021 | NCBI WGS metagenome assembly OJNX01 (sample SAMN01915227, study PRJEB22387) | human gut metagenome | isolation source: stool | host: Homo sapiens | place: USA | reverse complement strand
GCGCCATACAAAAAAGACCCCCTCGCGCTGAAAGCGGCAAGGGGGTCTCGAACGATCTTTGGCAGCGGCCTACTTTCCCACATGACGTTATGCAGTATCATCGGCGATGGAGAGCTTAACTTCCGAGTTCGGAATGGGGTCGGGTGTACCCTCTCCTCTATGGCTACCAAAGAAATTTGTCAAAATATTGAAACAGGGATGGAAGGTTTTTCGAGAAACAAGACGCACGGGCTATTAGTACTGGTCAGCTCCACCCCTCACAGGGCTTCCACCTCCAGCCTATCGACGAGGTCGTCTACCTCGGCCCTTCAGGACTTGCGTCAGGGAGAACTTATCTTAAGGCAGGCTTCCCGCTTAGATGCTTTCAGCGGTTATCCCTTCCACACATAGCTACCCTGCTGTGCCGTTGGCACGACAACAGGTCCACCAGTGGTGTGTCCATCCCGGTCCTCTCGTACTAGGGACAGGCCCTTTCAATTCTCCTACGCCCACAGAAGATAGGGACCAAACTGTCTCACGACGTTTTAAACCCAGCTCGCGTACCACTTTAAACGGCGAACAGCCGTACCCTTGGGACCTGCTTCAGCCCCAGGATGTGATGAGCCGACATCGAGGTGCCAAACCGCATCGTCGATGTGAACTCTTGGATGCGATCAGCCTGTTATCCCCGGCGTACCTTTTATCCAATGAGCGATGACCCTTCCATTCGGGATCACCGGATCACTAACACCTACTTTCGTACCTGCTCGAGATGTCTCTCTTGCAGTCAAGCTCCCTTCTGCGTTTGCACTCGACGGCTGGTTTCCAATCAGCCTGAGGGAACCTTTGCATGCCTCCGTTACATTTTGGGAGGCGACCGCCCCAGTCAAACTACCCACCAGACACTGTCCTCCTACCGGATAACGGCGAGGAGTTAGGGACCTGAACAAACAAGGGTGGTATTTCAACGTTGCCTCCCCCCATACTGGCGTACAGGGTTCACGGGCTCCCACCTATGCTACACATGCAGGCTCAAATCCCAATGTCAAGCTATAGTAAAGGTGCACAGGGTCTTTCCGTCTTTCTGCGGGTACACGGCATTTTCACCGCGACTTCAATTTCACCGAGTCTCTGGCCGAGACAGTGTGGAGATCGTTACGCCATTCGTGCAGGTCGGAACTTACCCGACAAGGAATTTCGCTACCTTAGGACCGTTATAGTTACGGCCGCCGTTTACTGGGGCTTCAATTCGGAGCTTCGCTTGCGCTGACTCCTCCTTTTAACCTTCCAGCACCGGGCAGGCGTCAGTCCGTATACGTCGTCTATACGACTTGGCACAGACCTATGTTTTTAGTAAACAGTCGCCACCACCATTTCTCTGCGGCTTTTCAGGGCTCGACAGAGTGAATCGTTTCACCCTAAAAAGCACCCCTTCTTCCGAAGTTACGGGGTTATTTTGCCGAGTTCCTTGGCCAGAGTTCTCTCGAGCGCCTTGGATTATTCATCCCACCCACCTGAGTTGGTTTCCGGTACGGTTTGCGTGTCCTATACTTAGAAGCTTTTCTAGGCAGCATAGACTCGACAACTTCAGCCCTTGCGGGCACGGACTCGCGTCTCAGGATAGAGAGAAGCGGATTTGCCAGCTCCTCATCCCTACACGCTTGCACCGGGACAACCAGCGCCCGGCTTGCCTATCTTCCTGCGTCCCTTCATCGCGCGAACACACAAGTACGTGAATATTAACACGTTTCCCATCAGCTACGCCTTTCAGCCTCGCCTTAGGGGCCGACTAACTCCGGGAAGATTACCTTTACCCGGAAAACCTTGGGTTTACGGCGAACGGGTTTTTCACCCGTTTTATCGTTACTCATGTCAGCATAATCACTTCTCCACAGTCCAGCATGCCTTGCGACACACCTTCTGCCCGTGAAGAACGCTCCCCTACCAGACCGCTTACGCGGAATTCAAAGCTTCGGTACCATGCTTAGCCCCGTTACATTTTCGGCGCAACGTCATTAGACCAGTGAGCTATTACGCTTTCTTTAAACGATGGCTGCTTCTAAGCCAACGTCCTGGGTGTCTCTACAACGTCACCACCTTAACCACTGAGCATGGATTTGGAGACCTTAGCTGTTGATCTGGGCTCTTACCCTCTCGACGACGGACCTTAGCACCCGCCGTCTGACTCCCATGGTACATCTGACCGGCATTCTGAGTTTGATAGGGTTTGGTAATCTGGTAGGACCCCTAGCCCTGTCAGTGCTTTACCTCCGGTAGACAATCCATGAGGCTATACCTCAATATATTTCGGGGAGAACCAGCTATCACCGGGTTTGATTGGCCTTTCACCCCTATCCACAAGTCATCCAAACCGTTTTCAGCCGGTATTGGTTCGGTCCTCCACAAGGTTTTACCCTTGCTTCAACCTGCTCATGGATAGATCACCCGGTTTCGGGTCTAATCCGCACTACTCGTCGCCCTTGTCAGACTCGGTTTCCCTACGGCTCCACTCACGCTTAACCTTGCAGTACAGATTAACTCGCTGACTCATTATGCAAAAGGCACGTGATCACGGAACAAGTCCGCTCTCACAGCTTGTAAGCACCAGGTTTCAGATTCTCTTTCACTCCTCTGACAGAGGTTCTTTTCACCTTTCCCTCACGGTACTGGTACACTATCGGTCGTCGGTTAGTACTTAGCCTTGGAAGATGGTCCTCCCGGATTCCCACGAGGTTCCACGTGTCTCGCGGTACTCAGGTACCGGCTGTGTCGCTTTCGGTTTCAGGTACGGGGCTGTCACCCGCTCCGGCAGAGCTTTCCAGCTCATTTCCCCTGCCTACTCATGAATCACCTATGCCGGCCCTACAACCCCGGCTGAACGAATCCAGCCGGTTTGGGCTCGTCCCATTTCGCTCGCCGCTACTTTGGGAGTCTCGTTTGATTTCTTTTCCTTCAGGTACTGAGATGTTTCACTTCCCTGAGTTGGCGCTGGACACTTTATGTATTCAAGTGCCCGCGACGGAGCATGACCTCCGCCGGGTTTCCCCATTCAGACATCCCCGGATCACAGAATGTTTAGCTTCTCCCCGAGGCTTTTCGCAGCTTACCACGTCTTTCATCGCCTTCCGACGCCAAGGCATCCACCCGATGCTCTTGTCAACTTGTCTTCTCGAAAAAAACTTCCTTCCATCCCTATTCAATTGTAAAAGAGCGATCACTTTCGTGATGGCCGGATCATATCCGGTTCGAATGCACAATCCCTTGCGCCTTCTTTCGGAGACGATCCGTGGAGCATGGCGTGGTGGGCCTGGAAAGACTTGAACTTTCGACCTCACGCTTATCAGGCGTGCGCTCTAACCACCTGAGCTACAGGCCCCTGTGTCGGCGCTTCTGGCCCCTGGCTGCGTCATGCTCAGGCTTGTCTCGGTCGAGTAGATCTTTCTACACTCCCTTCGCCAAGCCTTCGCCTTCCTTGCCCGTGATCCAGAATCACCGGCCACAGCGGAGCCTCGCCTTGTATGTTTCATGCTCTTGCTTGTCAATGAGCGTGTGGCTCATTGCAAGTGAAGAGCGAACGGGAAGTTGTTTTCCTTAAAGGAGGTGATCCAGCCGCAGGTTCCCCTACGGCTACCTTGTTACGACTTCACCCCAATCATCGGCCCTACCGTAGACGGCTGCCTCGATTGCTCGTTGGCCCACCGGCTTCGGGTAAAACCGACTTTCGTGGTGTGACGGGCGGTGTGTACAAGGCCCGGGAACGCATTCACCCGAGTATGCTGACCTCGAATTACTAGCGATTCCGACTTCATGCAGTCGAGTTGCAGACTGCAATCCGGACTGGGACACGTTTTTTGGGATTGGCTCCACCTCACGGTATCGCTGCCCTTTGTGCGTGCCATTGTAGTACGTGTGTAGCCCTGGGTGTAAGGGCCATGATGACTTGACGTCGTCCCCACCTTCCTCCCGGTTAACCCGGGCAGTCTGCATAGAGTGCCCAGCTTTACCTGCTGGCAACTATGCATAGGGGTTGCGCTCGTTGCGGGACTTAACCCAACATCTCACGACACGAGCTGACGACAGCCATGCAGCACCTGTGTTCGAGTTCCCTTTCGGGCACGGAAACATTTACGTCTCCTTCTCGACATGTCAAGGCTAGGTAAGGTTTTTCGCGTTGCATCGAATTAATCCACATCATCCACCGCTTGTGCGGGTCCCCGTCAATTCCTTTGAGTTTTAATCTTGCGACCGTACTCCCCAGGCGGTCTACTTCACGCGTTGGCTTCGTTACTGAGGATTTAACTCCCCAACAACCAGTAGACATCGTTTAGGGCGTGGACTACCAGGGTATCTAATCCTGTTTGCTCCCCACGCTTTCGTGCATGAGCGTCAGTTTTGCCCCAGGGGGCTGCCTTCGCCATCGGTGTTCTTCCACATATCTACGCATTTCACTGCTACACGTGGAATTCCACCCCCCTCTGACATACTCCAGTCAGACAGTCACAAATGCGGTTCCCAGGTTAAGCCCGGGGATTTCACATCTGTCTTATCCAACCGCCTGCGCACGCTTTACGCCCAGTAATTCCGATTAACGCTTGCACCCTACGTATTACCGCGGCTGCTGGCACGTAGTTAGCCGGTGCTTATTCTTCAGGTACCGTCAGCATCGTACTTTATTTAAATACGACTTTTCGTCCCTGACAAAAGCGGTTTACAACCCGAAGGCCTTCTTCCCGCACGCGGCATGGCTGGATCAGGGTTTCCCCCATTGTCCAAAATTCCCCACTGCTGCCTCCCGTAGGAGTCTGGACCGTGTCTCAGTTCCAGTGTGGCTGGTCGTCCTCTCAGACCAGCTACTGATCGTCGGCTTGGTGGGCCGTTACCTCACCAACTACCTAATCAGTCATCGGCCGCTCCGTTCGCGTGAGGTCTTGCGATCCCCCACTTTCACCCTCAGGTCTTATGCGGTATTAGCTACCCTTTCGAGCAGTTGTCCCCCACAAACGGACACGTTCCGATGTTGTACTCACCCGTTCGCCACTCGCCGGCAGGTCTAAGCAAGCTTAAACCCCCGCTGCCGTTCGACTTGCATGTGTAAAGCATGCCGCCAGCGTTCAATCTGAGCCAGGATCAAACTCTTCAGTTCAATTCCTGTTTCTTCGCCTCAGTGCTATCTCTAACACCTAGACTTCGCTCGCTCTCAAATGGAATCGAAAGTTTCCTTCCTTGCTTCCATCTTCTTCAGTGCGAGACGCTTTATTTCAAGCTTGACGCTCTACTTTCGCTCTTCCCACACTGATCGGTTCGTTGCCAAGTTTTTAAAGAACTTCTTTTGTCGCCCCTCTCGGGGCGACAAGGTTCGGCATATTACACAAGTCCGAACCGTTTTGCAAGTTTCGGTACTTTCTTTCCGTCCCTTGCTCTCTCGCCTCTTTCGTGCGCTTTTTGTTTCGCTCTCTTGCGGCGAGGGGGCGAATCATATCAGCATTTTCGATATTGTCAAACCCCGTTTTCCCGATAATCCGACCTCCTGTTGCTATCGGACAACAGCACAATTTCCTTCTCGTTGAAATACAAAGCAAACTAGGCTTTGTGCGCTACACCGAACTTGACCGGCGGACGGCGAGCACGTCGCCGTTTTCTCTGGAAAAACTCGTCATCGGACGAAAATACGACACTATCGAGAACTTCCGGTGCCGGCTCTTCTCCGGCCTGTTGCAAGGCTATCTGATCGCGCGGGTCGATTTCACTCGGGACAATCACGTTACCGTTTAGGTCAATGATACCGCGATACCCGACCGCCCGTCCGTAAATGCCGTCTCGTAAACCGTAATCATGGTCTTCGTGCTGATGACCGTGGAAATGCCATCTGACGTGTAGGCCCTTAGCGAGTTTATCAATGGCATCAAATCCCTTGGTGTGACTTGCCGTTGCCTCATGCGTCACGAGGATATCGGCTCTTTGCCGCATGAGACCCTCGTACACACTCGGAAAGATCGATGTTCGATGGCGACGCGGCAATCCCCCGCGCCACAGATTGTTTTTTGGTGCCCGTTTGACAAAGTCCGAAGCCGACCGGTAGTTCATACCCACCTCGGGCATCCAAATCTGACCGCGAAACACACCGCCCAATCCGGCAATCCGCATCCCTGCGACAACAGCGACCTTTCCGTGCAAATTGTGGGACGCCAAAGGTCCCTTCCAAAGTCTATCGTAGAACTCCTCGCAATCGCTGTCGTGATTGCCCGGAATCCACCAGACCTGCGTAAGCGACAGGGCCGGCGCCAAAATCTTTTCAATCGGTCCGGGCGGTTGCAAATCACCGAGAATCACAACGGCATCGGGACGGTACTTTTTCACGGCCCAATTGATGTGGTCGAACTTGCCGTGCGGATCTCCGCAAAAAAAGATTTTCGGAGCGACCTTCGGTGCGTGTCGTGTCCGGCGACGCGAACGATGTTTGCGCGATGGATTGGCTATGTGCGATGTCATGGCGCAGGAATCCTTATGACTGGTCTGCGGCGTAAAGGGCGAGCGTTTCACGCAACGCCATCTGAACGCCTCGGCGCAATCCCGGAGGCGAAACGACCCGGGCATGAGCGCCTAATCGAAGAATTTGACCAATCAATTCGGTTTCCTGTGCATACGGAACCTGCAGTGTCAAAGAGCCGTCCGCATGCCGCTCGAGTTTTTGATTGACATGCCAGATTTCATCCTTGACATAGGCCCCCATAGCAGAATCGATTTCGATGACTGCTAATTGAGCCACCCCGCGAGAAAAAAGGCCGTACGTGCTGTCCAGTGTTTTTTCGACATCGCGCATGGCCACGGCTTTGCACCGTTTCTGAAGCATTTGTGCGCCGCGAACATTATCCAGGTTAAATGTTTTGAGCGCATCGGATGCGTGACACCACGCATCCAAGTACCAACGATTCTTGTAGTTTACAAGTCGCATGGGGCTGACTTCACGCAGGTTTTCGGTTGCACGTGATTTGCTGAAGTAAACAATCTGCAATCGTTTGCGTTGTGCGACAGCCCGACCGATAACTTCAAAAAACGGGTTTTCATACGCCCTGGACATCGGACGCAAGACACGAAAACGCTTTCTTAATTCCCTTGCCGGCAATTTGTCGTCTTGGATAAGCGAGAGAAGACGAGATTTCATGGCGGACATCTCTCCGCACAACAGTCCGTTTTCTTCGCTTTCCACACGCTCGAATAAGTCTAGGGTCGTCAGCAAAGTGAACAATTCCGTCGGGGAGTACCAAGCTTTCGGCAGTCTCGGGGAAGCCCCGTTTTCATAAGAATAGCCGTGTGTTGCCCTGGAATACACAATGGGCGCATGCAGAACATCGCGCAGATAGCGCAAATCACGTTTGAGCGTCGGTGCAGAACACCCGAGCGCCTGCTGCAGTTTTTCAAAACAGACAGAGCCGTTGTCGTGAATCATTTGGTCAATACGGAACAACCGCATTTTGAAATCCAAACTCGAACGCATAGCCCTGCCATCGAATCAAAAGGTCATTGACGCGCTTGATTATACAGGGCGTTTCCCGGCTCGGAAGGGTCGATTGCCTCTTACGGGGCTACTGCTGCGACGTATCTTGAAGAACGTCCGTGCCCGGAGGAATCCGAAACTCGTAGTCTTGTGTTTTGAGGTCGGAAGGAACCTGCAGGTCCGATAACTTATACAAAGTGACCTCGCCGAACGAATCGGTCAGGCGGAGCTCTCGGACAAAGCCCTTTTCATCCAAACCGACCTCCATTGCGGGAAAGGCCGCATCCGAGGTCTTCGGGGTTGCCTGAACCCAAAAAAGATTGCCGATTTTCCCTCGGTCGCTTAAGTTGAAAACTTCGCCGGGCGACGTTTGCCCGAAAAGCAGTGCGGCAGGGCCCAATCCGGCCGCTTGCTTTAATTCGCGAACCGTGACCTGATGCAAATCCGGGTCATAAATCCAAATCGTCTTTCCGTTGCAAAGAATCGCTTGAGAAAACGGGCTTTGCGTTTCCCAGAGAAACTTTCCCGGGCGCGTAAAGGAAAAGCGCCCGCTGGCAAGGACCTTTCCGTCTTCGGGCTCCGTCTGGGTAAAGCGTCCGGCAGCGCTTTGTATCTTCACGGAAAAATCTTCGAGCATTCGCACGGCATCGGCCGCACAGACCGACGTTGCAAGGACAAAGAGCGCCAATACCGATGCAATCTGTCTCTTCACTGAAATAGCTCCCCGTCTCGCACGAGAATCTCGCGCTTGCCTGCCGGGTTCGGCTTACTGATGATGCCGGCCTCTTCCATCGCCTCGAGTAAATTGGCCGCACGGTTGTATCCGATCTGTAAGCGCCGCTGCACAAAACTCGTCGTAGCGCGTTTGGATTCCAAGACAATCTGGACGGCTCGATCGTAAAGCGGATCGGCTTCGCGTCCTGCGTGACCGCCGTTCAGTGTAAAGCCATCTGCCCCTTCGGCCGATTCGGCGCTGTCGGTAACCCCTTCGACGTATTCGGGAGCCGCCATACTCTTTAATTGGTTGGCGATATCTTCCACTTCGCGGTCCGTGACCATGCAACTTTGCACACGAAGCGGCGAATTGGAGCCCGGGACCTTCATGAGCATATCCCCGTGGCCGAGTAAATCCTGGGCACCGGGTTCGTCCAAAACAACCTGGCTGTCAAAGCGGCTGGAAACCTGAAAACAGATACGCGCCACAATGTTGGTTTTAATCAGCGGCGTCACGATATCCACACTCGGGCGTTGCGTCGCGAGCACCATATGGATGCCGGCCGCACGCGCTTTCTGCGCTAACCGCATAATCAGGGTTTCAACTTGACGACGCTGAACCAAGATTAAATCGGCAAACTCGTCGATAAAACACACGATATACGGGAACGGTGTTAACACCTTGTGCGGCTCCGGGCTTTCCGGGGTGACATCAAAGGGGTCTGCTAAGGGCGTTCCCGCTTCGGTTGCAGCACGGACCTTTTCGTTATACGCATCAAAACTTCGAACCCCCAAGTGGCTCATCAGTGCGTAGCGATGATCCATCTCTTGGACAAGCCAATTAAGAGCATTGGCCGCCTTATTCATGTCCGTGACAACCGGGCAAAGTAAGTGCGGAATTCCCTGATACAGGGAAAACTCCACTAACTTCGGATCAATCAACACGAGTCGCAACTGCGACGGGTCGCACTTAAAGAGTAAGGAAAGAATCATCGAATTGACGGCAACGGATTTACCCGAACCCGTCGTTCCGCCGATTAGAAGATGCGGCAACCTTGCCAAATCGGCCACAACCGGATTGCCGCCGATGTCTTTGCCGAGTGCCAGTGTTAATAGAGAGCGTGAGTTTTCAAATTCGGCACTTCCGATGATTTCACTTAAGTACACGGTCAACCGCTGCTGGCTGTTATTCGGAATCTCAAGACCCATGTAGGGAGTGCCCGAAATCACCGGAACGATTCGAATAGAGTTGTCGGCTGAAAGCGCTCGGGCCAAGTCCTTACGAATCTTTTCGACTTGGCTACCCTTAACGCCCTCAGAGAGTTCAAGCCAGTACTGTGTAATCACAGGACCGACCCGCGCATCGACGACGCGTGCATCGACATGGTAGGTCTTTAACTTACTTTCAATGAGGCGACTTGTAATACCGATGGCGTCCTGATTGACGGCATCCGGATGTTCGGGTGCGCGCTGCAAAAGGTCGAAGCTTGCAACGGCGCGTCCGTCTTTTCCGAATAGTTCGCGTTGCCCCTTAGTCGCACTCACACGCGGCGGACGTTCCCGAACCGTCTTAACCGGCATTCGGGGCGCGCTCGGAGGGGAGGGAGCTACCACGGGTTTGACGGACACGGGGCTATCTTGAACCGTCATTCCGTCCAACGGAGAATGCGGTTTTTCTTGAGTTTTTGACTTCGAGAAACAACGCAAGAGCACTTTAACAACGACTTCGCAGCAGATTCCCAACACATCAAACAGCGTTCCCCAAGAAAACCCGAACGCAAACGAACTACTTAAGGCTAAAAGAAAAAGCCCGAGAACCGTGCTCCCCCAGACACCCAAGTACGGGGCAACACATGAGGCGACCTCGTGTCCGAAAAGCCCGCCGGCACCGCTCGGCAAATTCCCCCCGAGATACCCCAATTGCAACGCTTCGATGCAAACGGAGCTCGCCATGACAAGAAGAAAACACAAAGCCGATCCGCCGATACGAAGCCACGTTCTCGATTCACGGCGTGCCGTAATCACAAGGACGCTGGAGACGAAAATCGAAAAAAAGGCAAAGACAATCCACCACGCCGAATATCCGAAAAGCCAATAGAGAACATCGGCGGTCCAGGCACCGGAAATACCGCACAGGTTTTCGACGCCGGAAGCGCCTGTGACGGAAAACCCCGGATCGGTCGGGGTATACGTAAAAAGGGAAATGGCGAGCAAAATCGCCATCAGAGCACCGGCTGCCGCACCGACAAACGTCATGGCCGAGCGCGCTCCGCGCGCGACCGTCGTCATGACCTTTTCGCGTGCAAACTGACGCGCCACGAGACCGGCCTCTTGCTGTGCCTTCTCCTGCGCGATTTTGTTTTCACGCCACTCACTGGTAATAGCCGGTTTCTTTGCTTTGCGTATGCTCATAAACGAAGGATTATAAAGCCTCAAAATTGCGACTCCGACCTTTGGCGATTGCGTGCTCGTTTCCGAATTCGTCCGATTCGGAAAGAGGTTTAAAGAAAGGCGCAAACGCCCTTCCCTCACCCTCGTATCTCACTTCTATTTCAGGCAAGTCGAGCGCCGTGTTTTTCCCTTGCAATTTTCAGCAAGATTCTGCACAATTCGCATTCTTCAGGCAGATTCGTCTGCTTGATGTCATTTTTCGGGGGTGTAGCTCAGCTGGGAGAGCGCTGCGTTCGCAATGCAGAGGTCAGGAGTTCGATCCTCCTCATCTCCACCAGGTTTTCAGAACCCGAGGACCGATTTCGGTGCTCGGGTTTTTTTGTTGTCTGCGAGTCTTTTAAAAGTCGTCGTCTCAATGTGAGCTGCGAAGCGAAGCCCTGTTTTTATAGGCCTCCGAGAGAGGTCCGAAACCTGCGTACTTTGCTTAGTTACTTTCGACGTGTCGCTTTTTGACTAGTCGCTTTTCACACTTTCGCGCTCCCAGGTTTCACCCTACGATTGCGGCATCTGAACTAGTTTTATTTGTCCAAAGGAGTGCTCTATGTTCCCGATCAATAACACCATGGACGTTGTGGCTTTAGTCATTGCAGCAGTGGCCTGTGTTGTCCTCGTTTTTGTTGCATGGAAAGCAAGTTAACTTATTTTCACATGGTTTCTCTCCGGTAGAGCCACAGGCAATACCGCTATCTGTTCATCCCACCCTAACCGGTGGGATTTTTTTGCCAGGCGCCTTTGTACAAATCCTTTGCAACCGACTGAAAAACCACTGTTTTTCTCGCCACGACGCGCGTCACACAACCAAACCTCCGAGGTCTTTTTCAAAACTGCTAAACTCGAAAAAATCCGCTTTGGGCAAAGCGCAAATGCACCGGCAAGCGGCTCTTTTTTCTCTTAACGACACACGGAAACCATGGCACTACACATCGCCTATTCCAACAGTTATGACGTTCTGAAAGCCCAATTGACCGTTAACCTGACAACGGACAGCCAATCCGGGACCGATCTTCTTTTTTCTCCGATTCAAATCGTTGTTCCGTCGCGAGAAATCGAAAATGACATCGCCAGAAGCCTGTGTCAGACTGACGGCATCTGCATCGGGTTTTCGTTTTCCAACCTTGCCGGTTGGTTAAAACCGTACGGCTCGTTCTGGCACACCTCGAGCATCGATAACTTCACACTCCCGTGGAGTCTGTATCCGATACTCACACGCATTCAAAAAGAAAACAACGTTCATTCCGATTACGGTCGTTTGGTTGAACACCTAAAAGGCATGACGCCGGGCGAGCTTTTTTCTCTTGCCGAACACATCGCCCGCGTTTTCACCAAGTACGTCAATTACCGTTACGACTGGGTATGCTCTTGGATCGGCGATCCGAATGCGACGATCGACACAGATAAGCTTGACACACTACCGGATTTGCCTTGGCAAAAAAGGCTATGGCAAGAACTTCGAAGCCGTGACAAGGCTAAAGAAGAGCCGAGCAGCATCTACGCAACATCTTCGTACACGGGAAAAATTTTGGCACTGCAAGAGCAACTCCTCGGAGATAGCGCCGAAGAAAAGCCTTTAGAGACCAAAACCACTCCCGTTCATATTTTCTTACCGCATACATTGCCGCCCCTTGCCATGCCGGTTCTTGCCAAACAGGCTCAGGAACGCGACGTGTGGCTCTATGTCTTCAATCCCTGCTGTCGCTACTGGTTCGACCCGGGTGACGCCGTTCCCAAGGACCTGTTTCACTGGACGGAAAATACCCACATGGCCGAGCAAAACCGACTCCTCAGAGAAAACGCCCGGAGTATCCGCGCCTTTATCGACAGGCTCTGGCAATACGCTCCGGACGAAGGCATGTCCGCGAGCAAACTCATTGAAGACAACTTCTCGCGCGGCAAACGAGACCTAAAAGGCATGCGGCGGCTTTGGGAACAAGCCTCGGCAAGCATCTATGCGAAAGTTGCGGACACCGACCAATCGTTTATTTGGCAAAAACGTCAACCGCAAGACGGAAAACCCCTCACTCTTTTAGATGCCGTCGTCAACAGCATTCTTTTTGACTGTCCCTTATCGGGCGATGAATCGGACTTTTCGTTTGACGCAAAGGCTTTTTCGGCAACACGGGACACGAGTTTGCGCATTTTTAAATCCCAGGGGCAAATCGGCGAGATTGAAGCGGTTATCGATTGGATTGAAGCCTTAAAGCAAGCACACGGCTACAGTGCCGATGACTTTTTAGTCGTCACGCCGAACGTGTCGAATATTGCCGGTCTTGTTCGGGGCGTCATCAATGCCCGAGCATCGGAAAACCGCATCGCATACAAAATTCTCGGTGAAGTCAGTAGTCAGGAAAGCGCCGTGCTGCAGTCGGGCACGTTCTTCTTTACAACTCCCGATTTCGATACCTTCTTCGAACTCATTTCTTCGCCGCTTTTTATGCGGTGCTGGGATATCGACTACACGGACTTACAGACCCTCAGAAACTGGCTTGTCGCCGCCGGCTTTCGCAACGGAATCTGCCAAGCGCATCTTCGGGCACTACTCGGGGATGGCGCCGTCGAAGACGATGACACGACACTGGGGCGAGCCATCGAGCGCCTTGCATTAGGATTTGCCTATCCTCAGGGTACCGAAGCCGTTCACGGACGCTCGCTTGCCATCTTCGGCAATGAAGTTCAAGGCCACGAAAACGAAACCGTTTCCGAGCAACAAGACCTGTTTTGCCGCCTATTGAGCCTGTGGCAAACCTTGAAGTCCTTGGCGCAACTTGCGCACTTTGAACTAGATCTGTATACGGGACTGACGGCAGCCGAATGGAAAACCTTTTCCGAGGCGCTTCTCGACGGTCTTTATCCGAACAAACCCGAGTCCTTCGTAACGGACGCGCGTGAAAGCTTTACGCAGGCTGTCGAAACGCTTCACGAAACGATTCTGAGGACCACACAAGAACCCGATGAGCGAATTGCTCCGGCCGTCTATTGGGCCTCATTAAAGCGTGCCGTCGGCGTTTCTGTCCTGCAAAGCCGTCAGGAAGGCGCCGTCACCTTTGCCAACATGGATGCCCTGCGCAACATCCCCTTTAAGGCCGTTGCCATGATCGGGCTCGGAGAAGATTCCGACTTTCCGGGAAACACAACGAGCGAAGAATTCGATTTGACCTGTGCTTACCGTAATGACAGTAAAGCACTTCCCCCCAGGCGCGGCGACCAAGATTCGCGTATTGACAACCGAAGCCTGTTTCTCGAATTGATTTGTTCGGTCAAACGGCA
>OJNX01001295.1_pt1 | contig 13912 bp, 14 predicted proteins | sample 1598021 | NCBI WGS metagenome assembly OJNX01 (sample SAMN01915227, study PRJEB22387) | human gut metagenome | isolation source: stool | host: Homo sapiens | place: USA | reverse complement strand
CAAAAAGCACGCGCGGAATGTGTATGCGCACACGCGCGAGGAATGCGAGGAGAAGTTGAAGGTGCTGATCGCGGAGATGAAAACTGAGCTTGCAGAACTGAAACGGCAGAAGGCGGAGGGTGTCTAATCCCAAAAAGGAGAAGGAAATCCACGAGGGGCGCAAGAGGATAGATATTGTCTTCAACAACTCAGCGGAATCGGGCTTTTTCTACAACTTACCCAACAAGGATGTGTCGTTACCATGTCCGTTTGTCTTTGTAGAATGTAAAAACTATACGGGTGAAGTGGCAAATCCCGAGTTGGACCAACTTGGAGGAAGGTTTAGCAACAGAAGAGGACGAGTTGGCATCTTGGCGTGCCGCAGTTTGGATGACAAGAAAACATTTATGAAAAGATGCGCCGATACTTTAAATGATGATCGTGGCTTAATAATTCCGATATGCGACGAAGATTTAAAAATGGCGTTATCGCTATTTCCTGAGAGTGGAGTCGATGCAGTAGAGCAAATATTTCAGAAAAAATACGAGGAGATTGTATTCATGAAGTAAAATATACCATGATGCAAATAGCGTAACTGTATAAAACGATAGTATCATCATAGTTCAACTCCTGCGCCGCAAGAAACAAAGAATAGCTTTTTGAAAAAATCAAATAATTTACATAGAAAACCCGCCGAAATCATAAGATTTCAGCGGGTTTTCTGGTCCGAGTGACTGGTTTCGAACCAGCGGCCTCGTGGTCCCAAACCACGCGCTCTACCATCTGAGCTACACCCGGTTATGAAATTGAAAGTCTAAGCTGTCTGTAGTCAGCCATGTGGTCAAAGACGGTTTTTCGGGTGATTCCGGAAATTGAGGAAAACCCGCAGATGCCCGTGTGTCAAGGGGTTCCGGTGTTTTGGTTGCTGCCTGTCGGATGGATGCCGATACGCTCCCAAACCAGGCGCGATACCAACTTCGCTATACCCGGATATTCAATTTCTGCCATTATATCACGGCGGGGGAGAAAATCAAAGATTTTTCTGTCTGTGGTCATTCCTGTGGTCAAAGCTGCTTTTGTGCCGTTTTCGGCAACCGGGGAAAATCCCGCAAACGAAGGTGTTGCAAGGCTTTGTGGCATTTCGCCCTGCCCTGTCCCGGATACCGCCACGGCACTCCCAAAGCAGGCGCGCTACCAACTGCGCTACACCCGGTTATATATTGTCGGCTTGAGCGGCCGCCCCATAGTATACCCTACAGCGCGCCCGTTTTCAAGAGCTTTCTGCACCGGCGGCCGCAAAAAGTGTGTAGGACTACAATACATCTTGGACAATTGAATAAAAAGGGTATGAGGAATAGGGCCTCATGTGTTAAAGTTAAGCTACCACACAAAACTTTCCGAAAGGAGACCATATTCCTCATGAGTAAGAGTATAACACAGGTCATGGCCTACAGGCAATCCCTAATGAAGTACGCAGAAAAGTACGGCGTCAGCCGCGCCAGCCGGAAATACAACAAAAGCCGGTCGTACATCTACTTCTGGAAGCAGCGCTGGGACGGGAGTGTGGCGTCCCTGGCCTGCCAGTCCAGACGGCCTCACAGCCACCCCAACCAGCACACGGAGGCCGAGCTAAAGCTCATCCGCGATATGCGCCGCCGCAATCCGTCGCTGGGCATGATCGAGCTGTGGCACCGTCTGCGGAAGCGCGGCTACACCCGTTGCCCGGAGAGTCTGTTCCGTGTCATGCGTAAAATGGGGTTGTTTCCTGCCGAAAAGCCGAAAAATACATACAAACCCAAGCCTTACGAACAGATGACCCGTCCCGGAGAGCGCGTGCAGGTAGATGTGAAGGTCGTGCCGCGCAAGTGCATCGCGGATCCGGAGCTTCGGCTGTTCCAGTACACCGCCATCGACGAGTTCACGCGCCTGCGCTTCCTCGCCGCCTATCCGGAGCAGTCCACCTATTCCTCGGCGGACTTCCTGCGCAAGCTGCGGGCGTGGTACGCCCGCAGAGGCATAGAAGTGGAGTGTGTCCAGACGGACAACGGTTTCGAGTTTACCAACCGCTTCTCCAACAGCAAGCGCGATCTGCCCACACTGTTCGAGAAAACTGCCGCCGAGCTGGGCATCCGTCACAAGCTGATCCGGCCCTACACGCCGCGCCAACAACTTGCCCATGAGACCCCTCCGCTGGCTCTCGCCTAATGAGTTCGCTGTCCAATATGTTTGACAAACCTACATTTCTGCACCGGCGGCCGCAAAAAGAGACCCCGCCCGGGGCTGCCGGAAAAAGGCAGGCAGCGGGCGGGGATATGAGGGAAGGGGAATGGCTTGCGGAATCAGACTCTGCGCCGCGAACGGGGAAGGCCGCTCAGCTGCTCCGTCAGCTCTCGCACCCGGCGCTTGCCGCCGGCGATGTGCCGGTCGATGATGAGCTGCTCCCGGCAGGCCCATTCCTCATGGGTGGGCACCTGGGCCAGCAGCTTTGCCGCCGCCGCAGCCAGCCAGACGGCGCCGGAACCCTCCTCGGGGCGGGTAAGCTCCGGCTCCAGCTCAACGTTTTCATATTTCCGGGCACTCTCCCGGATGCAGCGGACGGCTTCCTGCAGCTCCTGGGCCGCACAGACGGCCAGGTCCGCCAGGTCATGGCTTCCGATGTTTTTCAGCAGCTGCCGCAGCTGCTCCAGCAGGCAGAGGGCTTCCTGCATCCGTCGGACGTCCTCACCGGCGGTCTCGGGGTCAATGGACAGAATGGTCAGCTTGCTTGTCATGGATGTTCTCTCCTTCTTCTTGGTGGCGTGATCCTCCCGTGCCGTGGCGATACCACGCTTTTATGTCATTATAACCCAGGATTTCTCCCATTTCATGGAATTTGCATAATTCGCTGCAAAATGCGCAGAACTCGACATTATTTGCCATAAATTTCCAATTCTTGCAATTATATGCGGCATATGCTACAATGTATACCCGTTGAATAAGGGGGATTTGTTTGTGAGCACGACGGCTTCCATGATTTATAACATCTGCCTGCTGGCGGTCTGGACGGCGTTTCTGTGGAAAAATCTGACGCCCCGATTCAGCTTCCGGGTGACCATGCTGATCTGTGCGGTGGTGGTTCCGGCGGTGGTGCTGGGGGTCAACTATGGGCTGAACCGGCTGTCGGTGCTGCGGCTGATCTCCGTTCCGCTGTTGTTTCTGATCCTGGGGCTGACGCTGTACCGCAGCCCGATTCCCCTGACGGCCTTTGTGGCCTTGCTGCCGGAGGCAACGCTCCTGATGATGGAGATGATGCTGTCGGTGGTTTTCCCGATGTTGTTTGGCCTGAACGGAGAGGTCGACTATTGGCACACCGCGGCGGCGGAGCCTCTGGCCCTGCTGACAGTGTCGCTGTATGCCGGAACTCTGGCCCTGGCCACCTGGGCTCTCTCCCGGAACGGCCGGCCGCTGAGCCTGACCCAGTGGCTGATTTTCGCGGTTTTTCCCTTGCAGCAGAGTGCCTGCCTGATCACCATGTTCCGGCTGTATGCTCAGTTTCCGGAGGCCGTCAACTGGCCGAGAATGTCCGTTCTGATCCTGCTGTTTGCCGTGTCCGACGTGGCGCTGTTCTGCCTGATCGGGCAGACCGCCCGGAAGGCGGAGCTGGAGACCGCCAACCGCCTGCTGAATGACCAGCTGGATAACCAGCTGAAGCACTACTCCGCCCTGGTGGATCAGTACGAGGACAACCGCCGCATCCGCCACGACATCGCCCACCATATGCACACCATCCAGCTGCTGCTGGAGAGCGGCCGCCGCCAGGAGGCCACAGCCTATGCCGGGGAGCTGATGCGCCAGCAGGAGCACAGCCCCCAGCTGGACCAGTGCGAAAATCCCCTGGTGGACGCCTTCCTGTTCAGCCGCATCCGGGAGGCCCGGCAGGCCGGGATCCCGGTGGAGGCATCGGTGGTGCTGCCCCGGAGGCTGCCCATTGCCAACGTGGACCTGGTGATCCTGTTCGGCAACCTGATGGACAACGCCGTGGAGGCCTGCGGCCAGGTGGCCTCGCCGTTCATTCGGCTGGAGGCCGGGCTGCGGAAGGACTATCTGGTGGTGACGGAGACCAACCCCGCCCCAGCGGATGACACCCGGAAGAAGCGCCGCATTCCCCAGCTGGAGCGGGGCATCGGCCTGCACATTCTGACAGACCTGGCCGGGCGGTATCACGGCTCCTGCACCCAGGAGGTCCGGGACGGACAGTTCACCGTGTCCATTGCCCTGCAGCTGCCGGAAAATCAAGGAGAAACGGAGGTAGCCTGATGTTCCGTCTTGCCATCTGCGACGACGACACCCTGCATATGCAGAATACCCTGCGCTGCGCCCGAGAGACGCCGGAGGCTGCCGACTGCGACATCCGCACGTTTTCCGCCCCGGGGGAGCTGATGGACGCCGTCACCGACGGGGGCTACCGGCCCCACATCGCCCTGCTGGATATCTGTATGCCCGACAGCAGCGGCATCGAGCTGGCCCAGCACCTGCACGAGAAGCTACCCCGCTGCCAGGTGATTTTCGTCAGCAGCTTTCTGGACTATGCCACGTCGGTGTATGACGTGGAGCACGTGTATTTTATCCTGAAATCCCAGATGGCCCAGCGGCTGGGTCCCGCCCTGCGGCGGGCTATGGACGCCCTGGGCGCCGTCCGCGCCGACCTGCTGCTGGAGCGGGACGGCGCATCGTACCGGGTGCCGGTGTCGGAGGTGCTGTATGCCGAGCGGGTGCTGCGGAAAACCCGGGTGGTCACCACCCGGGGAGACTTCATGACCCAGCGGACCCCCGCCCAGCTGCTGGAGGAGAGCCGGGGCTTCATCCGCTGCCACCAGAGCTATTGGGTGAACCTGTCCCGGATCCGGTGCATCAGGGACGGGGCCTTTGTCATGGAAAGCGGCGGCTGCGTCCCCATCAGCCGCACCTATCAGCATCCCGCCCGGGAGGCGTTTTTCCGCTCCCTGGTGGACGGCGAGAAATAAGCATAAAAAATCAGGGCCTTTCTAAGGCCCTGATTTTTTATGCTTATGTTCCGGGTTCTGCCGGGTCCGGGGCGGGATCGGGTGTGGGTTCGGGCTCCGGGTCCGGGGTGGGTTCAGGCTCTGGGGTGGGTGTGGGGTCGGGCTTGGGCTCCGGCTGGGGCTCCTGCTTGCCCACCTCCACGATCTTGTCCCGGCTGTCATAATTGCTCTCCGCCTCGAAACTGCTGGAGAGCAGGTTGCCGTTGCCGTCATACACATTCCGCCAGGTCTGCACGGTGAACCCGGTGATGGGGTACTGGGTCACCCGCTCCGCGCCGGGGGCCAGGTTGTCTACCTCTTTATAGATGGTCTTCCAGGGGGTGGTGGACACGGTTTTGCTGGTGATCTTCACGAAGCTGCTGTCGGTTTTGGTGCCGAAGATCTTCACCGTGACGTTGTTGTTGTACCAATAGGTGACGATCTTGATGGGATAGTCCGTGTTGTTCTGCAGAACAAAGTCCAGATACGGCCAGAACACCGTGGCGTCGCACCCGGAGGGGACATAATCCTGGGCGTACATATGGCAGGCCCGGGACACGATCTTCAGGTTGGCCAGCAGGGCCGAATAGTACAGGGTGGACGACACCTGGCACACGCCGCCGCCATAGGAGGGCACGGCCTTGCCGCCCACATAGGCGGTGCCGATCTTGAACCCAGCCTCCTTGGTGGTGGGGCCCACGGCATTGTTATAGCTGAAGTTCTCGCCGCTGTTGACCACGGAGCCGCTGATGTTTCCGGCGGCCTTGCGGACGTTGAAAATCCGGTCGCTGGTGCCGGAGACATAGGAGGTGTACTGTCCCAGCACGTCCCGGAACAGCACCTTCTCCAGCTCCGCCTTGGTGACGGTGGGATAGGTGATCTGGGCGGGGATGACGATCTCCTGGCCGGGCTGGGCGTCTCCCACCAGCTTTTCGGCCCCGGCCACGTCGAAGGTGACGCCTACGCGCCCCTCCACCACCTGGCCGGTGGACCGGTCATAGGAGGCGTTCTTTCCCTGGCCGCCGATCTCCTGCTCCAGGGCCGCCAGGTCCAGGGGCTTGCCCTGGGTGATGGTGCTGACGCAGGGGATGGGGTCCATGCACCGGGTGGTCACCGCCTGGTGCAGGGCCCGGGCCAGCTTATCCCCGTCGATGGTGCGGCCGTCGGCGGCCTTGGTGACGTAGAAGCCGTCGCCCTTGCCCTCCTCCATGCGGTACGCCCCGTCCACCGGGTCAAGGCTCAGCTCCCGGCTGAGGCTCTCCGCCCGCCGGGACAGCTGCCCGGCGTCCAGGTCCCACTGGACCTGCGCCTGGGTGTCCCCGAACCAGCTGCGGATCAGGTGATAGCCGTTGACGAAGAAATTGCCGCCGTGGGCCGCGTTCCAGGCGGCCTGGGCCGCCTCCTGGGGCGTCACGGACACCCCCAGCTCCGTCAGGTTCACCGTGCCGATGACCTGGTCCTCCAGGGTCAGGTCGATGGTCTCCTTCCGGCAGGCGGCGTCGCCCTCCTGCTGCCATTTGTCCTGGACCTGCTGCGCCGTAAGGCCGCCTACGTCCACCCCCAGCACCCGAGTGCCCCGCAGGGTGGTCCCTCCGGCGGCGGCCACCGCGCAGACGGCTATGTACGCCGCCGCCAGCACGCCCACGGCGATGCCGGCAATCAGGCCCGCGGTGCGCCCTGCAGACCGGGGCTTCTTTTCCTTCTGTAAGGGCTTCTGGTTGGTCTGTTCCATGGATGCCCCTCCTCATTTCTGTATAGCTGCAACAATTCGCAGTTTATACAGTATACTACAACCCCGGCGGAAAAAAGTTACAATCCGGTAACAATCAGCAACTTTCGGACACGCTGTCGATTTTTCCTGAGGCGCGCTTGGGGATGCGGATGGTCAGCAGAATCTCCCGGTCCGTATCCTGGCGATTCCATCCGGCGTCCACCCCGGCCTGCCGCATCAGGTGCAGCCCCCGGTCCACGCTGTTGAGAAACAGCCGCACGTCCTTGATGATGTAGGTGCTCCGGCCCCGGGGCGGGGTGACCTGGGCCGATTGCAGGAGCTTTTCCACATAGGCCTCCGCCTGGGCCACGTTCATCCCCCGGCGCACCATGTCCCCGGCGGCCCGGCGCTGGACCTCCGGGTCCTGGAGCCGCAGCAGCGCCCGGGCGTGGCGCTCCGTCAGGCCGTTTTCCCGCAGCAGGGCCCGCACGTCCTCCGGCAGACGCAGCAGGCGCAGCTTGTTGGCCACGGTGGGCTGGGCCCGGCCCAGCCGCCGGGCGGCCTCCTCCTGGCTGAGCCCATACCGGGAGATCAGCCGGGCGATGGCCTGCGCCTCCTCCCAGCAGTCCAGGTCCCGGCGCTGGAGATTCTCCATCAGGGCCAGCAGGGCGGAGTCCTCCTCCCCTACCTGGGCCACCAGACACGGCACCTCCCGCAGTCCGGCGATCCGGGCCGCCCGCAGCCGCCGCTCCCCGGCCACCAGCTCATAGCTCTCCCCGGCCCGGCGGACGGTCAGGGGCTGCAAAATGCCGCAGGAGCGGATGCTGGCCGCCAGTTCCGCCAGGCCCTCCTCATCGAAGCTGCGGCGGGGCTGCTGGGGGTTGGGCCGGATGCGGCCCAGGGGGATGTACTGGACCCGGGTGGATAGAAACTCACCTTTTCGCTGCAATTTCATGGCGTTCGACCTCCTTTCCCCCATTTTATCCGCCGGAGGGAGCAAAAAAGGCCGCACCCTGTCGGGAAATCAAAATTTCCCCGGCGGAGCCGCCATCAGCGAAAAAATGCTTGCCATCGGGACCCCCGGGGGGTAAAATAACACCAATTGAAAGACAGGAGGCGCATTCCTATGGAATTTAATCCCCAGAAGCAGCTGGCAGGCCTGTTGGAATGGATGGACCAGCAGATGACCCAGTGCGGCGGCAAAACCGCCGTCATCGGCATTTCCGGCGGCAAGGACAGCAGCACCGTGGCGGCGCTGGCTGCGGCGGCCTATGGCCGGGAGAACGTATACGGCGTGCTGATGCCCAACGGCGTCCAGCCGGACATCGACTATTCCCAGGCCCTGGTGGAGCACTTGCAGATCCCCCACTGCACCATCAACATCCACGACGCCGTTCAGGGCGTTCTGCGGGAGATGGAGAAGGCGGGCCTGACCCCCAGCCGCCAGACCGCCGTGAACCTGCCCTCCCGCGTCCGCATGGCCACCCTGTATGCCGTGGCCCAGACGCTGCCCGCCGGCATTGTCATCAACACCAGCAACCTCTCCGAGGACTGGGTGGGCTACTGCACCATTTACGGCGACTCCGCCGGAGCCTTCTCCCCGCTGGGCATGTACACCACCGAGGAGGTCATTGCCCTGGGCCGTGTGCTGGGCCTGCCGGAAAAGCTCCTGGTGAAGGCCCCCTCCGACGGCCTCACCGGCCTCACCGACGAGGACAACCTGGGCTTCACCTATCACGCCGTCAACGAGTATGTCCGCCGGGGCGTCTGCGACCCCGCCATCCGGGAGCAGATCGACCGGAAGCACCGCACCAGCCGCTTCAAGTTCCAGACCCTGCCGGTGTATCACAACGGCCTGCCTATGGCCCTTACCGACGAAACGGATTACTATAGGTAAGAAAAAAATCCTGCGGCTCTGCCGCAGGATTTTTTTTGCTTATTCGTTGGGGCCGAAGGGGTCGATGGGCCGGAAGGGATCGTCGCCGCCGTTATCGGGGCCGGACTGGAAGCCGATGCCCTTCACCCGCTTGATCTCCTGGAAATAGCCCACGTTGGCCTGCTCCCGGTAGGGGGACAGCCAGATGTCCAGAATGCCCAGGGTCAGGCCGGACAGCAGAATCCACCCGATGAAGGACAGGTCCAGCACAAACAGCGTCCACTTGAAGCCCGCCGTCTGGGCCTTGCTCATGCTGATGGCCTCCATGATGCCGATGTCGGGATTTTCGCACAGGTTATACACCGCGAAGCGGTACCGGTACTGGGCGATGAGGCCGGGGATATAGAACAGCAGGGACCACAGGAACACGAAGATGCTCATAACGATGTTCAGCAGGATCAGCTTCCCCAGGAAGCTGAACCCGTCCAGCAGGCAGGAGAAGGGCATTTCCTTGCCCCGGCGCACGCCCAGGTGATAGATGGACCAGCCGGCGCTGAGAATTGCCTGGGCCAGCCAGTTTACCGCCGCCACAAAGGCCACCAGCAGCACCGGGAACTCCGGAAAGCTGGGCAGCATCGCCGCCAGGTCGGGGTCATAGCCTGCCATCTGGTCCACGGTCTGGGACGCCCCCACATAGGAGTCCAGCCCGCCCAGCAGGCCCAGAACCCCCACAACGATCAGTGACACCAGGTAGGGGTTCACCCGGGCGCCCCGCAGCACCTGCTTGGCTTCTTCTTTAATCTGAATGCGATCGGGCATGAAAGCACTTCCTTTCTTGTGACACGCCGCCCCGCAGGCGGCCATATGTCCGCTTTTCTGCGCATAGTATACCATATGCCGCCCCCAAACACAAGAACGAGAAATTTCGGGTATTTTTGGATAAAGATTCCGCCGGATTCCCTCCGAAAAGCTAAGAATAAGACAAAAACCTATAATTTTTGCAGAAAACCGGAATACAGGGGGTGGACAAGAAGCCAAATCTGGTGTAGAATTTAGGGCAGTATGTGGTGGCATAGGGCCACCCAGTAGTAAGATGAGGTGAAGACAATGGCACAAGCTTTCTTTGGCGGCGTTCATCCCAATGATATGAAGGCCGCAACCAATGAAAAGGCCATCGAACAGCTGGCAGCCCCGGCTGAGGTGGTCATTCCCATGTCTATGCACATCGGTGCACCCTGCAAGCCCATCGTTGCGGTGGGCGACAAGGTGACCATCGGTCAGAAGATCGGTGAACCCGGCGGTTTCGTGTCCGCTCCCATCCATGCCAGCGTGTCCGGCACGGTGAAGGCAGTGGAGCCCCGTCCCTTCTCCATGGGCGGGACCATGATGTCCGTGGTCATCGAGAACGACTTCCAGAACACCGTGTGTCCGGACATTCATCCCGTGGACGACCCTGACAGCCTGACTCCCGAGCAGCTGGTGGAAATCGTCAAGAACGCCGGTATCGTGGGCCAGGGCGGCGCAACCTTCCCCACCCACGTGAAGATCAGCTCCGGCCTCGGCAAGGTGGACTATGTCATCATCAACGCCGCCGAGTGCGAGCCCTACATCACCGGCGACCACCGCACCATGCTGGAGCGGCCCGAGCAGGTCATCAAGGGCGCCACCCTGCTGGCCAAGTGCTTCGGTGTGGAGCACGTGTACATCGGCGTGGAGGCCAACAAGCAGAACGCGGCCGACGTGCTGAATAAGACCATCGACGAGCTGAAGGCCCCCGTGGTGGTGGAGGTGCTGCACACCCGTTACCCCCAGGGCGCTGAAAAGCAGCTGTGCCAGGCCATCTCCGGCCGTCAGGTTCCCTCCGGCAAGCTGCCTGCCGACGCAGGCTGCTGCATCTTCAACCTGAACACCACCTGCGCCATCTATAAGGCCGTTTACACCGGTATGCCCGTTGTCAGCAAGGTGGTCACCGTGTCCGGCTCCGGCGTCATCGACCCCAAGAACCTCGAGTGCCCCATCGGCACCCCCATCACCGCCCTGTTCGATGCCTGCGGCGGCCTGAAGGAAGAAACCTACAAGCTGATCATGGGCGGCCCCATGATGGGTCTTGCCCAGTATAACCTGGACGTCACCGTGGGCAAGGGCACCGGCGCTATGCTGGCCTTCGCCGGTGACGAGGAGCAGTACGAGGAGAATCCCCAGTGCATCCGCTGCGGCAAGTGCGTGGGCGTGTGTCCCATGCGGCTGGAGCCCGTGTTCATGTATAAGTACCTGATGAAGGGCGACGTGGACACCTGGCAGAACACCCTCCACGGCATGGACTGCATCGAGTGCGGCGCCTGCGCCTATACCTGCCCCGCCCGTCTGCCCCTGACCCACGCCTTCCGCATGGGCAAGCAGAAAGTCAACAATGCAAGAATGGCCGCCAAGGCCAAGGCAGAGGCCGAGAAGGCCGCCGCCGAAAAGAAGGAGGCGTAAACCATGACCGATTACAAGAATTTGAAGCTGATCGCGTCCTCCTCCCCCCACATCCGGTCCAACGAGAGCACCCGGACCATCATGATGGACGTGATCATTGCCATGATCCCCGCTCTGATCATGAGCGTGTTCGTCTTTGGCTTCCGGGCCCTGGCCCTGACCCTGGTGTCCGTGGCCGCCTGCGTGTTCTGGGAGTGGGGCTATCGCAAGCTCCTGAAGAAGCCCCAGTCCATCGGCGACCTGTCCGCCGTGGTCACCGGTATGCTGCTGGCCTTTGTGTGCCCCCCCACGCTGCCCTATTGGATGATCATCATCGGCGCGTTCTTCGCCATCGTGGTGGTCAAGCAGCTGTTCGGCGGCATCGGCTGCAACTTCATGAACCCCGCTCTGGTGGGCCGTGCCGTTCTGCTGGCCAGCTATGCCACCGCCATGACCACCTGGGCCGTGCCCATGAGCAAGCTGTCCATTTTCGGCTCCAACGCTGACGCCGTTACCTCCTCCACCCCCCTGGCCATCATGAAGGGCGGCGACCTGGCCTCCCTGACCAGCAACTACTCCGTGGTGGATATGTTCCTGGGCCGCATCGGCGGCTCCCTGGGCGAGGTTTCCGCGCTGATGCTGCTGCTGGGCGGCGTGTACCTGGTGATCCGCAAGGTCATCTCCTGGCACACCCCCGTGGCTTTCATCGCCACCGTGGCCGTCCTGTGCCTGATCTCCGCCCCCGCCGGTATCTCCGCCGTGGACTACATGCTCTATAACGTCTTCGGCGGCGGCCTGATGCTGGGCGCCATCTTCATGGCCACCGACTATGCCACCTCTCCCGTTACCAAGCCCGGCCAGATCATCTTCGGCATCGGCTGCGGCCTGCTGACCTGCTTCATCCGCCGCTTCGGCTCTTATCCCGAGGGCGTCTGCTATTCCATCCTGATCATGAACTGCACCACCTGGCTGCTGGATAAGTACATCCGGCCCACCATCTACGGTGCTCCCAAGAAAGAAAAGAAGGAGGCGGCTGCAAAATGAAGATCTCCGGTAAGTTTATTCTGAAGGTCGCCGGCACCCTGACTGTTATCTCCCTGGTGGTGGCCCTCCTGCTGGGCCTGGTCAACGGCGTCACCAAGGACAAGATCGCCGCCATCGAAGCGGAAAAGACCCGGGTGGCCATGAGCGCCGTTGTCCCCGAGGGCAGCGAGTTCACCGACAAGCTGGAAATTCCCCAGGCTGCTATTGACGCCGCCAAGGCACAGGGCGGCACCGTCAGCGAGCTGTACGGCGTCACCAACGGCGGCGCTGAGGCCGGTTATGTGGCCAAGGTTGCCGCTTCCGGCTCCCAGGGCACCATCACCATGATGGTGGGCATCGACGCCAACGGCGCCATCACCGGCATCTCCGTGGTCAGCCACTCCGAGACCTCCGGCATCGGCACCAAGGTGGTCGAGAACAAGCCCAATGCCGCCGGTACCCCCGTGCTGGATCAGTTCGTCGGTATGTCCGGCGCCGGCACCCTGGCGGTGGGCAGCAACATCACTGCCATCTCCGGCGCCACCGTTTCCACCAAGGGCATCACCATGGGCGCTAACGCCGCCCTGGCTGCCGTGGAAGCTCTGGGCTAAGAAAGGAGGAGCTGCAATATGAACTTTGGCAAGCAATTCAAGGAGGGCCTGATCACCCAGAACCCCGTGCTGGTGCAGCTGCTGGGTATGTGCTCCACCATGGCCATCACCACGTCGTTCTTCAACGGCCTGGGCATGGGCATTTCCGTTCTGATCATTCTGACCCTTTCCAACATTTTCATCGCGCTGCTGCGCAAGATCATCCCCAATGAGGTCCGTATCGCCTGCTTCATCGTGGTCATCGCCGGCTTCGTCACCTGCGTGGACCTGCTGCTGAAGGCCTTCGTCCCCGCCCTGTCCAACTCCCTGGGCGTGTTCATCCCCCTGATCGTGGTGAACTGCATCATCCTGGGCCGTGCCGAGGGCTTCGCCTCCAAGAACGGCATCGGCGCTTCCGCTGTGGACGGCGTCTGCCAGGGCATCGGCTATACCATCGTGCTGATCATCATGTGCGTGTTCCGTGAGCTGCTGGGCTCCGGCAAGTTCGGCGGCGGCCTGCTGGGCGGCGGCGGACTGGGCAGCGCCCCCGGCATCACCATCTTCCCCGAGGAATTCGGCATCAAGCTGCTGACCCTGCCGGTGGGCGGCTTCCTGACCCTGGGCGCTCTCATCGCTGCGATGCAGTGGGCCCTGGCCAAGAGCGAAAAGAAAAAGGAGGTCAAGTAAGCTATGTCTGTTACGACTCTGCTCGCCATCTCCCTTGGCGCTATTCTGACCAATAACTTTATTTTCTCCCAGTTCCTGGGCATCTGCCCCTTCCTGGGCGTGTCCAAGAAGATCGACACCGCAGTGGGCATGGGCGCCGCCGTGACTTTCGTTATGGGTCTGGCCTCCGCTTTCTGCTATCTGGTGAACCTGATTCTGGTGCCGCTGCACCTGGAGTTCATGCAGACCGTGGCCTTCATCCTGGTCATTGCCGGTCTGGTGCAGTTTGTGGAGATGTTCCTGAAGAAGAACATCCCCACCCTGTACACCGCCCTGGGCGTGTACCTGCCCCTGATCACCACCAACTGCGCCGTGCTGGGCGTGGCCCTGCTGAACGTGCAGAACGACTACAATTTCATCAGCTCCGTGGTTTACGGCATCACCGGCGGTCTGGGCTTCCTGCTGGCCATCTTCCTGTTTGCCGCCGTCCGCGAGCAGCTGGAGGTCTCCAGTGACATCCCCAAGTCCTTTGAGGGCTTCCCCATCGCGCTGGTCACCGCCGGCCTGATGGCTCTGGCCTTCATGGGCT
>OJNX01001288.1_pt1 | contig 13973 bp, 4 predicted proteins | sample 1598021 | NCBI WGS metagenome assembly OJNX01 (sample SAMN01915227, study PRJEB22387) | human gut metagenome | isolation source: stool | host: Homo sapiens | place: USA | reverse complement strand
AGCGTTCGCAGGCGAGGAGCTGGGCGAAGGTACCTTCGAAAACGGAAAGGGCTTGCCTTGGCACATTTGTGAAAACGCAACTGCTGTCATGAAGTTCGACATCACCGACGGTATCTATGCGATCAAGCTGGAAAACATCGGTGGTACTGCAAACGGCGGTGAAAGCCGTTGGGACTGCCAGTTCCGTCACAGAAATCTGACCATTGAAAGCGGTCACACCTATCGTATTACCTACAGCGTAAACCCGTCTAACAGCGGTCACATGTACCCAAAACTGGGCAACATGTCCAAAGATGATCAGGAACTGTGGCACAGCAATGGTGACGAACTGTCCCTGTCTTATGAAGAAGGTCTGACACAGACACAGCTGGAAGAAAAGAAAGCAACTTCCAGTGATTATGATGCACAGATCGCACAGGCGCAGAACCAGGCTGCACAGTACACGGAACTGATTCGTCAGCAGAATGCTGAGATTCAGAAAATTGAAGAAGAAGAGAAAAAAGCAGCGGAAGAGGCAGCAAGAAAAGCAGCCGAGGAAGCAGCTAAGAAGGCAGCAGCAGAAGAAGCTGCAAAGAAAGCACAGGAAGAAGCAAACAAAAAAGCAGCAGAAGCAAGCAAGAAATCTTCCTCTGCTTCCGGCAGTAATACAGGTTCCGGTTCTTCAACGAGCAATAAATCTAATAGCAATGCAAGCAGCAGCTCAAGTGCAACAACATCCAAGGACAACGGAAGCTCTTCTTCCAGTTCATCAGGAAGCTCAGGCAGCAGCGTATCATATAACCCGACAGGACAGTCCGTTGTTAATTACGCATGTCAGTTTGTTGGCAATCCTTATGTATGGGGTGGTACAAGCCTGACAAACGGTGCTGACTGTTCCGGATTTATCATGAGTATATATGCAAAGTTTGGTGTATCCCTTCCGCATTCCTCCGGAGCAATGGCAGGCTGTGGTCGTGGAGTTTCCTACTCTGAGGCAATGCCTGGAGATATTATCTGCTACGCAGGTCATGTAGCGATCTACATGGGCGGTGGACAGATTGTACATGCAAGTAACGCAAAAGACGGTATTAAGATCAGCGGAAACGCTGCGTACAGACCGATCGTTGCAGTTCGCCGTGTGCTGTAATTAGAACAATAGTAACAATTATGAGAGTCATATCTGAAAAAGATATGGCTCTTTTTTTGTTCAATAATCTATTCCGCTTTAACGTGGCATTTTATTGTAGTTCCGAATTTGACAAAATAGATGATGAAATCAACACAAAAGAACGAGCCGATAAAAAAACGAATCGTTATAATTAGAATAAAAGAGACTGAGACAGTCTGTATGCAGACGGAACAGGCTACATTGCCGGAAGGAGGTAGATAATGAAGAATCGAAAAAAACAGCTTATGAAGATCGGAGCTGTCATAGCGGTGATTGCAGCTGCAGGAATTGCCGGCGGAGTCGTCATATACAAGTCTGTCAATCGATTCGATCTGACTGTAGCCGGGGATCCAATCAGTAAAGAAGAGTATGTGAACTGCATGAATTCCGTGGAATATGATACCAAGATGCAGATCCAACAAGATTATGATGCCGTATATGGAACGGATTTCTGGGAAAAACAATACGACGGACAATACGGCTATGAGATTCTCACCCGGAATACAGTAGAACAGTTAAAATACATCCATGCAGTATATGATCTTGCCGAAGAAAACGGAGATGTAGCAGACAGCAGCTACGAGGCTCTGGAAAAACGCTGGAAGGATGGTAATGCGGAGCGGAGCGAGAAAGTAAAAAAAGGCGAAGTGATCTACGGACTGAAAGAGTATACGTTTCAGCTGTATCTGGACTATGAGCTCAGTACTCTGAAAGAAAAATACTGTAACGATACCTCCAGAGAGGGTATGAAACTGACGGAAGACGAGGTTCTTCAGTACTACCAGAGTCGCGACTGGATATTTGGAGACAGCGAAGAAAACGCTGACCTGGAGACAGCAAGAATAGCAGTCGAAAGAGAACTGCGTGAACAAAAATACGACGATATGATCACGCAGCGTGAAAACGGTTCTCAGGTGGAAGGAAATATGAAAGATGTGAACCGATACACCTTGAAGAATATACAATAACGGAAGGAGAAAAGGTATGAAGAAAAGATGGATGAGCGGTACGTTAGCACTTCTGCTTGCAGGAACAACAGTCGCATCAATGATGCCTGCAGTATCTGTTAAGGCTGAGGGAAATACCGCAACCGGAACAACATATTATGTTGATTCCCAAGGGGGAGACAATAGCAATGACGGAACAGCAGAAGGCAAGGCGTTTCAGACACTTGACAAAGTAAATGCACTTGACCTTGCGCCGGGAGATACAGTGCTTCTGAAAAAAGGATCTGTGTTTGAGGATCAGGCTCTTAAGTTTACAAAAGAGGACAGCGGTACTGCAGAAGCACCGGTAAAAATATCTACTTATGGCGAGGGAAGCAGACCGCAGATCAATACAAACGGTCATGGAAAGTGGGAGTTGAATTATGGTACTCCGCTGGATAACCAGAACCATAAGTGGAAAGGTACTGTATCTTCCAGTATTTTAATTGAAGATGCTGAATACCTTGAAATCGAAGGTCTTGAGCTGACAAACAACAGAAACAGTGCAACCGATACCGAAAAAGATAAAGCGTATAATGATGCATACGCAATGGATCGAACCGGTGTTGCCGGAGTTGCAAAAGACAATGGAACTGTAGATCATATCGTATTAAATGATCTTTATATTCATAACGTAACAGGTAACGTTTATAACAAACACATGACAAATGGTGGTATCTATTTCATCGTTGCAAAACCAACGAATGAAGGCGAAACCGGAATCGCAAGATACAATGATATCCAGATTAGAAACTGTTCTCTGGATACTGTAAACCGTTGGGGAATTGCAGTTGGATATACCTATCAGTGGAGACAGTTCACGACAGGTGCATTATCAGATGCAACAATGGCAAAATATGCTTCATCTAATGTTGTGATCGAGAATAACTATCTGAATCATGTAGGTGGAGATGCCATCACAACCATGTATCTGGACAGACCACTGGTTCAGTACAATGTATCAGAGAACGCAGCTGAACAGATTAATACAACAGACTACTCAGAGAATCAGCCAAGTCTGGATGCAAATGGTAATGTAAACGGTACGCAGGGCGTTGGAGCAGGACGTGTGGCAGCAGGTATCTGGCCATGGAAATGTAAAAATGCGATTTTCCAGTATAACGAATGTTTTACAACCTTGAATGCGTCAAGAGGTAACGGCGACGGACAGCCTTGGGATGCTGACTATGGTGATGGAACAAACTATCAGTACAACTACAGTCATGGCAATACAGCAAGTACCATCATGTTCTGTGGTCCGGAGTCCATCAACAATACATTCCGTTATAATATCAGCCAGTATGAAGATATGGGTCCTCTGGATCCGGCAGGTAATACAGGGAACTGTCAGGTTTACAACAACACATTCTATATCAAAGAAGGTCTTGATACAATCTGGAGTACAGTTCACCGAAATAATGGTCCGGTAGATATGGAAAATAATATTTTCTATTTTGCAAATAAAACACCAGTTAAAGTAAGAGATTGGAATCCTGAAAATGCAGGGAATAAGACTTACAGCAATAATTTATATTACAATATAACGAACCTTCCGAACGATGCAGCTGCTGTAAAAGTAGACGCAAACACAAACACAAAAGTACTTGTTAATCCAGGTTCCGGTCCGAGTGCAGTAGCAGAAGACAATAGTGCAAGAAGACATGAAGATCCAACCGCTACAACAGTATTTGATGGATACAAACTTGCAGAAAACTCTCCTGCAATCAATGCCGGTAAAGTCGTAGTTGACAGAAACGGTTATACCATCGATCACGATTTCTTCGGTCACAAGATTACAGCAGTACCGGAGATCGGAGCAGCAGAAAGTGATGCAGTAGTAGCACTTGTACTGAGATCCAATGTGTATACTGTTTCCGAAAGAAATGTAAGTGATCTTCCGAAAAATACAACAGTAGAGGATTTCCTTAATAATGTCATCGTCGATACAGGCGTTACAGTTACTATTAAAGAAGGCGAGACAGAACTTACAGGAACAGACATCGTAAAAGGTGGAGCAACGATTACACTTTCTTATGAAGAAATGGAAAGTGTAACTTATACAGTTGTTGCAAGTTCGGATAAAGAATTAAAAGATTGTTACTATGAAGTAAAAGGAACAACCATGAGCGTTCCTTATACAGACAACAATCCGGCTACCGTAAAAGAAGTGAAAGCAAATATCACAGTAGCAGACACAGCAACGGTTTCTGTATTAAACGGCGAAAACGAACTGGCAGATATAGATAACGTAACAGCAGGAATGATTCTTCGTATCACTGCTGAAAACGGAGATACAAACGATTATATAATCGCTCAGAAAAATACATATAACTGGACTTTAGATTATGTAAATGGACAGCAGGGAAATGTCTGGTTCGGCCAGATAAAGGACGGATCCGGTGACTGGGCGAATATGACAGCAGTCGATAAAGATAGATGGCCAAACTGGGCTACTCATACATATTATGGTCCTGGTATTGATGCACCACAGGGAACAATTACAACAACAAATCCATCTGTTCACGGTTTACTTTCTGCACCGCCAAGCACAGATATCTCTACTGCAATGGCATATCGAGTACCGAAGAGCGGAACCGTTACGTTCAATGTAAAAGATGACGAGCCATATCTTCGTCAGTCTGGAAATGCAAACGGAACTGTTACCTTAGGTCTCTTTGTAAACGACACAGAGAAGGAGAGGGTAACGCTTGTAAATAGTCAAGAGAAAGTGGGAGAGTGGGAAAAACCGGTAGAGCTTGAAGTGGCTCAGGGTGACATCATCCGTGTAGTAGCAAAATGTAACAAAAATCCAAGCAAACCATCTGCTCATATTACACCGATTATTACATATGTAGATAAAGCTGCAGCTGATAAAAAAGCACCGACAGTTCCGGCTGATGTAAAAGCAACAGAAGTAACAGAGACAACTGCAAAAATCACATGGAGCGAATCCACGGATAATGTAAGTGTAGCTGGATACAATGTCTATGTAAATGAAACAAAAGTAAATGATGCACTTGTAACAGGTACGGAATACAGTTTAACAGACCTTACCGCAGCTACAGAGTACAGTGTAACTGTAACAGCAGTGGATGCAGCAGAAAATGAATCTGCAAAATCCGAAGCAGTGGTATTTACAACAGCAGCCAAAAAAGATACCGAAGCACCAACTGCACCAAAAGACGTAAAAGCAACAGAAGTAACACAAACAACAGCAAAAGTTACCTGGAGTGAAGCAACAGACAACGTAGGTGTCGTTGGATATAACGTATACGTAAATGAAACAAAAGTAAATGACGCACTTGTAACAGGTACTGAATATGCGTTATCTGAGCTTACAGAAGCAACCGGATACACAGTAAGAGTAACTGCAGTGGACGCAGCAGGCAATGAATCTGGAAGATCCACCGCAGCTACATTTACAACTCTGACAACAGTAGATACCGAAGCACCAAGCGTACCAACGAATGTATCTGTAACAGATGTTACACAGACAGGAGCAAAAGTTACCTGGAGTGCATCTACAGACAATGTAGGTGTAGCAGGATACAACGTATATGTAAATGAAGCAAAAGTAAATGAGGAACTTGTAGCAGGTACTGAATTTGTACTGACAGGGCTTACAGAAGCAACTGAATATACAGTAAGAGTAAGTGCAGTCGATGCAGCAGGCAATGAATCTGCAAGATCTGACGCAGCGACATTTACAACATCAGAAAGTGAAAAACCGGCTCCGGAAACACCAGCTGCTCCTATCAATGTAAAAGTATCTGAAATTGACCATACCACAGCAATCGTTTCTTGGGATGTAGCTCTCACAAGAGCAGCAGTAAAAGGATATAACGTATATCTGGACGGTGAAAGAGAAAATGATTCACCTGTAGAAGAAACAGAATATAAACTGACTGGTCTTAAAGTAGGTACAAAATACAAAGTTGCCGTAACAGCAGTAAATGAAGAAGGCATTGAGTCTGACTTAACAGAAGAAGCAGAAGAGACATTTGTAACAAAGGCAGATAAAGGAGAACTGAGTACAGCAGCAGGCGATGCGGAAAAAGCTCTGAAAGATAAAGACAAATATACAGAAGAATCTCTGAAAAATCTGCAGAAAGTTTTCGAACAGTATCAGGGTGTTCTGAATGATGAGGACGTAACTCAGGAACAGGTAGAGGAAGCAAAAGCAGCTATTGAAAAGGCCATCAAAGAACTGAAAGAAAATTCGGAAGCTCCGACTCCTACACCGAACCCGACAACTACACCGAACCCGACAACTACACCAGACCCGAGTGCTACACCGGCTCCGACAACCACACCAAATCCAACGACTGCACCGCAGCCAACAACAAAACCAGCAACAGGTTCCGGAAGCACTAACACAGGCAACACAAATGCAGGTGGAACAACCACAGGCAGCACATCTACAGCCAGAGCTGCAAAAACAGGTGATACAGCCAATGCAGCAGCCTGGTTATTTACCCTGGCAGCATCTGCGGTTGCAGGAACTGTTGTTGTAAAACGTAAAAGAGAGGATTAAGAATGTCCCACTCTTGAAGGATAAAAATAAGTAATTAAAACAGACAGGAATCAGAAAACTCTGATTCCTGTCTGTAACATCCAACAAAAAGGAGAAAAAAATGAGGAAAAAGACCCTTTCAGCATTTCTGGGATTGGTTCTTGGCGCTTCTACCATATTAGGCTCTATCGGTGCAAATCCTGTACCGGTATCCGCAGGAACGGATGGAATAACCGACAGCGAATGCACAACCACCGGAACTGCAGAACCGGCATCAGACGAAGTTGTACCGGACGCGAACCAGTACAAATATCAGAAAGATGAACTGGCAGCATTCTGCCATTTCGGACCGAATACATTTAATGAAATTGAGTGGGGAGAACATTACGGAAACAAAGCACCGAACGAAATCTTTACATTGAAAGATAACTTTGATGCAGACACACTGGTAAGCACATTAAAGAATGCAGGATTTAAGAAAATTATTGTAACAGCAAAACATCACGATGGTTTCTGTATCTGGCCGAGTGCATATACAGACTATGATGCAGAGGCAGCAGGGTATAAAGGAGATATTCTTGAGGAGATATCTACTGCGTGTACAAACTATAATATGGACATGGGACTTTACCTGTCTCCATGGGATATTCATGAGCCATCTTACGGATATTATGATGCCAATGGAAAACCGACAAGCAAGGAAAATGACGTATTAGATTATAATGAATATTATAACAATCAGTTAGAAGAAATTCTTGGAAATCCAAAGTACGGCAATAACGGACATTTTGTTGAAGTATGGATGGATGGAGCCAAAGGAAGCGGTGCCAATGCACAGGACTATGAGTTTACAAAATGGTTTGATACAATCCAGAAACGCCAGGGAAAAAAGGCAGGCAAGGATGCTGACTGTATGTTGTTCGGAGCTCAGGCATATACAACCGTTCGCTGGATCGGAAATGAAGACGGTGTGGCTTTTGAGGATACCTGGGCAAAGTCAAATGTCAATTATGACAATAATACTATTGATAGCAATGGAAGTACACCTTATTCCAAAGGATATGAAAATGGTAATAAATGGACAGTTCCGGAGTGTGACGGACGTATTACATCCGGATGGTTCTGGGGAACCCAAAAATGTACTCCAAAGACAGTTGCACAGCTTGCAAACATGTATTTTGATTCTGTAGGACACAATGCAACTATGCTTCTGAATGTACCGCCAAACAACAAAGGTACAGTAGATCAGCCGATCCTGAACAGAATAAGAGAATTCGGTCAGAATGTGGAAGAGTCTTTCAGAACCAATCTGGCAAAAGCAGAAGGAACCACAATTGTAGCATCTAATGTTCGTGGAAACGATGCTGCATTCAAACCGGGAAATGTAGTAGATGGAAATGATGCCACATATTGGACAACAAATGATGGTACAACAAGCGGAAGTCTGACCATTAAATGGAATACAGCGAAGAAGTTTGATGTGGTTTCTATCGAAGAAGCGATTCAGAAGGGACAGCACATCAACAGTTATAAAGTTGAGTACAAAGCATCTGACGATGCACAGTGGCAGACACTGAAAAGTGGAGTAACTGTTGGTGCAAAGAGACTGGTTAGAACTGCACCGGTAGCAGCAACTCAGGTTAAGATCACAGTAGGAACAACCGATGGAAAAGTTCCGATGTTAAGTGAAGTTGGTGTATACAAAGCAAGTGAAGGATTCCAGCTGGCAGGAGCAGCGCCGGAAGGTATGGTAACAACCAGCGTTAATGATAATAGTTTTACATTCAGTACAGGTTGGAATCCACAGACAGGAAGCCAGTATATCAACGGACAGAATACCTGGTCCGATAGAGCTGGCGCAAACTTTACTTATAAGTTCCACGGAACAAAAGTATACCTGATGGGAACAACAGACCCGGGTCATGGTGCCGCTGATGTTTATATTGATGATCAGTTGGTAGAAACGATCAATACACATGCGGAAAGCAGATCTACAGGAGCAAAGATCTTTGTATCCGATGATCTGGAAGATGACAATCACACATTAAAGCTTGTAGCAAAAACAAATGCAGCAATCGGTGTGGAAGCAGCTTACGTGATCAACAACGGTGGCGTTGGAATGATTGAACTTGAGAACTCTGCATACACAATGAATGAAGAGTCTTCACTGGATGTAAAAATCAAACGTGTAGGTGGAACAAAAGGAACAATCACAGCTAAGATTCAGCCTAACCCGGGAAGTGCAATTCAGGATGATTTTAATACAGAATTAGCTCCGGTAGTTACTCTGAATGATGGAGAAGCTGAAGTAACTGTTAAAGCAGCAGAGACAAGACGTAATACGAACATGACCGGCGATCGTGTATTTTCTATCGAACTGACAGAGAAAACACCGGACAATGCAATCATTGGTTTCAACAGTTCTGCAAGAATCACAATCAAAGATGCAGATGGTATTACAAAAGAAAAACTGAACACTTTAATTACTGAGTCTCCTGACAAAGCACAGGAAAATCTGTACATGGAAAAAGGCTGGAGTGCATATGCAGAAGCACTGGAAGCAGCAAGAGCAGTTGTCAAAAACGAAGAAGCAACAGAAGCAACTATCAGAAATGCATACATAGCATTGGAAAATGCAAAGAAAGCACTTGTAGCACGTGAAAAGTATACAGAAACTGACAGATTCAAATTCCCATGGAAACCGGGAACAAGCGCTAAGCTGGAAGCAGAATTTGCGACAGAGTTAAATAATAGCAATGATGAAGATTCGGATAAGGATTGGCCGATGAGGATTGCGGATAACAACGATGCAAGCAATGGAAAATTTGTCACAGATATGGCATTCAGGGATGTTCTGAAATATGCTTATCATGCAGACAAAGCAGGCACCTATCATGTGGTTATGAGATATCGCAGTGGATCCGCTGAAAATGCCAAAAATGGTATTAAGATAACAGAAGAAACTGGAAAGATCGCAGAAAAAACAGTTGTAGTTAACCCGTCCAAAGAGAATGGAAACGTTGTTTTCGGAACTGTAGAGTTTGATATTGAAGTAGTAACACCCGGAGATGGAATGATTTCTATTACAGCCCCGGATACCAATAAGGGTCCTGGAATTGACTACTTCATCATCAGCCCGCGGAATGTTACGCTGGGATCTTTTGACATCACAGCTACAGCAGGTGAAGGCGGAACCATCACAGCAGATGGCCTTGCAGAAGGCAAAGTAACTGTTACAGAAGATGAAAGTGTAACATTTACGATTGCACCAAAAGCCGGATATGAGATTGCAGACGTAAAAGTGGATGGAACATCGGTAGGAAAGAAAACTACTTATACATTCGATCGCGTAGATAGCACTCATACAATCGAAGCAACATTTGCATTTACGAACTATACAGCAGAAAATCCATTTGGATTCCCGGGAGAAAAGGGAGAGACCAAGACCCTGGAAGCAGAGCATGCTACAGAACTGATCAATAGCAACGATTCAGATTCGGATCCGGATTGGCCGCTTACTATTACTTCTGAAGACTGGGCAAGTAATGGGAAATTCCTGAACTGTATGGCATACAAAGATTATGCAAAATATGCTTACACAGCAGTAGTTCCCGGAACCTACACAGTAACAGGTACTTACCGTGCCGGAGCGTTAAACAAACTTGCGATTTCTGAAGCGGACAATAAGATTGAAGCAGCTCAGGTTGATTGCCCGTCAACTAAAGAAGGCAACGCACTTACTGTGAAGACATTCACGCTGGATATCAAAGTGACAACAGAAGGAGCAGGAACCCTGATCCTTACAGCACCGGATACAAACAAAGCTCCACAGCTGGACAAACTGGATATCGTGCTGAAGAGAACTGCAGACGAAGCAGATCTTACAGAACTGAAGGAGGTACTTAAAACTGCAAGAGAAAAACTTGCAGAGGAAAATGCATATACACCAGTATCCAGGGGAGAACTTGAAACTGCAGTAAATGCAGCTCAGGAAGTTTATGATAAAGCAGGCGTTACCCAGGATGAAGTAAATACTGCAAAAGCAAATGTAGAAGCTAAGATTGCTGCACTGGTAAAGAAAGCAGATAAATCTGCACTGATCAATGCAATTAAACTTGCAAATGTCAAAACAACGCAAGAGGACAAATACACAGCTGAATCCAGAGAAGTTCTTAAACAGGTGATAGATGCAGCAGCTGAGGTAGTGAATGACGAAAATGCGACACAGGAAATGGTAGATGTTCAGACAGCCGCTGTAAAAGATGCCGAAGCTAAATTAGTAGCAATCAAAGTACCGGTTAACAAATCAGGACTGGAAACTCTTGTTTATCAGGCAAAAGAGACTGTGAAAGAGACAGAAACCTATACCGTAGAATCTCTGCAGGCTCTTCAGGCAGCCATTGAAGCAGCTCAGGCAGTACTGGATGATCCAGCAGCAACACAGGAAGAAGTAAATGCTCAGACTGATGCATTAAATGCTGCAATTGCTGCATTAGTTGAAAAACCAGTAGTCGACAAAACAGAACTGCAGACAGCAGTTGCTGATGCAAATAAATTTGCAGCAAGCGATGAAAACAAAGAGAAATATACAGAAGATTCCTGGAAAACTCTTGAGGAAGCCATTACGGTAGCACAGGCCGTTCTGAATAAACCGGAAGCAACACAGGAAGAAGTAAACGATGCTTTAAAAGCTTTAACAGATGCAAAAGAAAATCTGAAAACAAAAGAACCTTCTGTTGAAAAACCGGGGAAAGCTGAACTTGAAGAAACTGTGAATGATGCGAATGCATTTGTTAAAGGATTAGAAAATCCGGAAATGTATACGGAAGAGTCTTTGAATGCCCTTAAAGAAGCAATTGCAATGGCAGAGGAAGTGCTGGCTTCTGAAACTGCAACACAGGATGAAATTAATGCTGCAATGCGAAGAGTAAAAGAAGCAAAAGAAAACCTGGCACAGAAGAAACCGGCAGTTGCTACAGAAGCTCTTGAGAATGCTATTGCAAATGCAAGAGAACTTGCTAAAGACACAGCAACTTATACAGAAGAGTCTCTGGCAGCTCTTAATGCAGCTGTCGACGCAGCACAGAAAGTACTTGAGGATGCAAACGCAACACAGGAAACTGTAGATAAACAGACAGAAGCTGTAGAAGCAGCAATAAAAGCACTTGTAAAAATCAAAGTATCGGCTGAAACAGATAAACTTAAAGAAGCTGTAAAAGAAGCTGAGGAACTTGTAAAAGACACAGAGAAATATTCCGAAGAATCCCGGAATGCTCTTACAGATGCAATTGCATTAGCACAGGAGGTACTTGAGGATACAAACGCAACACAGGAAACTGTGGATAAAGCGCTGGAAGCTGTAAATGCAGCAAAAGAAGCTCTGGTAGAGGTAGGAAATCTGAGAAATGTTGTTGACGAAGCAGCAAAACTGACAGGCGAAACCAATAAGTACACCGAAGATTCTGTGAAAGCTCTCCAGGCAGCCATTGACGAAGCCAAGAAAGTACTTGGTAATCCGAAAGCAACTAAGGATGAAGTGGCTACTGCTTTAAATGCTGTAAACAAGGCAAAAGAAGAACTGAAAGTAAAAGAAGCAGATAAGAAAGACGAAGAACCTAAAAAAGAAGAACCTAAGAAAGATCCAACCAACGAGAACATCAACAACGGTTCCACAAATGGGGGCACTAACAATGGAACTTCCAACACAGGTTCCGGAAACAATGGAAGCACCACTACACCATCCGGAACAAAAACTGTAAGCGGAAACAATAACTCCGTAAAAGCAGCCAAAACCGGAGATACAACCAATGTAGTCGGACTGGTAGTTCTTTGCCTGGCAGCCGGAGTTGTTATGGTTATGGTGAAGAAAAAAAGAGCTCACTAATTAGGATTAGAAAGCCTGTAGCTGCCAGGATACTACGCAGTTACGATAATTTCTTAAGCAGGCGTTAACAGATCGTCTCGGATGCGGAACTCAGATGCGCATCCGAACGGTCTTGGATTAGTTGGCAAATAGAAAAGAGATGGAGTAAACATGTTTGCATTTATAATTATTTTAACAACCATGATATTTTTGGCTTGTGCTTTTGGAGCTTTCTGTTTGTGCAAAGAATCCATTAACTGGAGAAGCGAACAGATGGGGTATGATCTGGAAGAGAGTCTGAAAAGCCAAAAGAAAAAGAATGCAGGTATGCCGGAAATGGAATATACAGGCAGCAAGGCATAAAAATAACGCCATCGGATATCCGGTGGCGTTATTTTTATGCAATTAACAGAACCTGCGAAATCATACTTTAGAATATCAAAATGCCATTATCGAAGGGAATATTATTGACTTCGATAATGGCATTGAATCGTTAACTAAATTGCCTTCCTGTACTGGGATGGTGCCTCATTGATGATATTCATAAACACCTTCGAGTAATGCTGGGAGTCTGTAAAACCTACCTGCAGAGCAATCTCCGTCAGCGTCAGACTGGTAGTCTGCATAAGCTGGATGGAGCGGTTGATGCGGTAAATATTAATATAGTTTGATAATGTCACTCCCATATAGCTTTTGAAAAGCTTACTCAGATAGCGGACAGAGATCTGTAATTGCTGAGCGATATCTTCCTGTAAGATCTTGGTATTATAGTGTTCATGAATATAATTCAGTGCATAAGCTACGTAACTGTTCTTCAGCTTGGGATCAGCGTATTCCTGTACCGGATTCGTATGATCGAGAATATAGAGCATCAGATTCATCATGGAAACATTAAGATTGGCAGCTGTAAACATACTTTCATAAGAAGCATGCAAGTCAATAAGCTTCTGAAGATGATCGTCAATCACAGCATCCGATCTGAGCCTGTAGTAAAAATGCGAAGAAAACAGTATGGCATGAAGAAGGGTAATCGGGAAAATCCCGTCATCTTCAAGCACAACAGTGGAAAACATATTCGGATCAAAATGAATATGCTGGAATTCGCAGTCTGAGGTATCATTCAAATAAAAGGAATGTACCACATCCGGCAGGATCATAATAAAATCACCTTCCGTGCAATGAAGGGTCTCCGATTGAATATCCATATAGCATTCTCCGGAAAGTATCCGATAGATCTCAATGTTCGTATGCATATGTCGAATAAAGTTATAACCTGCTTTTCGATATTCGACAATCGCTCCGGTTAGAATCGAATCCGATAGTGTGATCTGGGCGGAGACTTCAGTTTTCCGTCGTGCGGAAGAAGAATCGGATGAAACCGAATGTGTAGCTGGTGTGTTTATAACGTTTTTTTTATTCATTATCTGCAAGCCTCCAAGTGTAAGTAAAGTCAATTTCTCACTA
>OJNX01001279.1_pt1 | contig 14029 bp, 12 predicted proteins | sample 1598021 | NCBI WGS metagenome assembly OJNX01 (sample SAMN01915227, study PRJEB22387) | human gut metagenome | isolation source: stool | host: Homo sapiens | place: USA | reverse complement strand
TGTTTTGTTACTTTCATATACAAAATAATCTTTTCAGTAGTCTCGGAAATAACTCCTGTCATGTTTCGCAGCTTCTGAATATGCAGATGCAATCGAAACAACAAGCCACCGCAATCCTGGAAAACACCATATTTTACAGAACTGCCATAATACATAAAAAGAGAGGCGGATGGAAATCCGCCCCCTTCCGCATACTAAAAGGCTATTATTTTCTTAAGCCTAATTTTTCAATCAGTGCACGGTATCTTTCGATGTCTGTTTTCTTCAGGTAAGCTAACAGTCCACGTCTCTGACCTACCATTTTCAGAAGACCACGTCTGGAGTGATGATCTTTATGGTTGCTCTGTAAATGCTCTGTAAGTTCCTGGATTCTTGCTGTAAGAACTGCTACCTGTACTTCCGGTGATCCTGTATCGCCTTCAGTTCTTGCATATTCTTTCATGATCGCTGCTTTCTTTTCTTTTGAAATCATTGTGATTTCCTCCTGTATTCTATAATTATTATTGATTGACCGCCACACATTAAGAGATGGTCGGAGTGTCCGGTCCCTGAACATGGGCTAAATTCACCTTGGTTAGTATAGCACATTGATTCTGGCGTGTAAACCTCTTTTTTACAAAGTTTCAAAATATTCCTGTCCCTTCACAGCATCCCTCTCCAGCTGTGCCTTCAGTGCCTCCAGCGAAGAAAACTTCTGTTCAGGTCTGAGGAATTTTTTGAAATCCACCTTGCAGTATTCCCCATACAGATCTTCATTGCAGTCAAACAGATATGTTTCCACACCAATAAACTTCTCGCCGCCAACAGTAGGCTTATGACCTACATTGGTAATTCCCTGATAACTTCTGTCTCTGAAATGGGATACTGTGATATAAACCCCGTTTGGAGGCATCAGTTTCTCTACCGGAGGGATCAGGTTGGTGGTCGGAAGCAGATATTTATGTCCCATTCCACGTCCATGTTCAACGATTCCTTCTACTGAGAAATCTGTTCCCATAAGGAAACGGAATTTTTCCATATTTCCTCTGTTCAGTTCTTCCCTGACAAAGGTACTACTAATCTTACGGCGTCCGTCCATTTCTTTTGGCAGGACTTCCGTATGAAATCCATATTTCTTTCCGAACTCTTTGAGCATGGCAGGAGTTCCTTTCCGCTCATAGCCAAAACGGAAATCCTCTCCAACTGCCACATAGGAAACCTGCAGATCTCCTATCAGTATTTCTTTTATAAAATTCTCTGCTTTCATGTGCCGTATTTTCTCTGTGAGCGGACATTCCAACAGTATATCCACTCCCATTTCTTCCAATATACGACATCTCTCTTCCTTTGTGAGGATTGTTCTTGAGGCAGTTCCAAGCGCAAGTACAACCGCCTGTGCACCTTCCTGTTTCTGCTCAATAATTTTCTCAACCAGTTTCTGATGTCCGCGGTGTATGCCGTCAAACTTCCCAAGTGTTACCGCACTGTGTGAAATTCTGGGAAAATCATTCTCAATCCTTAAATATTCCATCATGTCTCCTAAAACATTTTTACAGGGAAATACCTGTTTCTTTTCTCGTCCCACTGGTAAACTCCGGCAAAACTGCCTTCACTGCTGCACATACGGATCCATCCGTTTTTCTCCTGTGCATCGACCAGTGCCTGTACAAGAGGATTTCCATTAGCCAGAAGTCTGTCCCCTTCTTTTGTACAGCATACCCTTGGATACTCTGCAAGAATCTCCTCAATACCGAGGATTTTACTCTCTATGGTTCCTTTCTGCACTGCCTCTTCTGTCTGCGCCAGGGTAATGGCATCATCCAGTGTAAATCTGCCCACCTTTGTCCGCAAAAGACTTTCCATGGAAGCTCCACAGCCCAGCTTTTCCCCTATATCATGGCACAGAGTACGGATATAGGTTCCCTTGCTGCAGGTCACACGAAAACGCACCAGCGGAAAACTGATATCCAGAATTTCTATCTCATAAAAATGTACAGGTCTTGGTTTACGCTCCACAGTCTTGCCCTCTCTGGCAAGTTCATAGAGTTTCTTTCCATTGACCTTCAGTGCTGAATACATTGGCGGCACCTGCATATAGTCTCCCACAAAAGAACTGACCACTGTGCAAAGCTCTTCTTCTGTAACGGAAAGCTCTGTAGTCTGTGAGAGAACAGTTCCGCTCATATCCTGGGTATCCGTAACAACACCCAGACGCATCACTGCCTCATAGGTTTTCTCTTTATCTGTGATCATATCCACCAGACGGGTTGCTTTTCCCAGAGCCACCGGGAGCACTCCTTCTGCATCCGGATCAAGAGTTCCGGTATGTCCGATTTTCTTCATATGAAGGATTCCCCGAAGCTTTGCCACCACATCATGGGAAGTGAATCCTTTCTCCTTACGGATTACAATTACTCCATCCATCAGACTTCCTGCTCCTGAAACTGTTTGCAGATCTGTTCTGTCACATTGTTGATCACATCATACACAGAACCCTGAAGATCACATCCTGCTGCTCTCATATGACCGCCGCCGCCAAAATATACTGCAATCTTGCTTACATCCACATTTCCGTTGGAACGCAGGGAAACTTTGAAAGACTGAGTTTCCACTTCATAGATAAACATGGCAACTTCCACTCCCGCTGTAAGACGAAGCTGACTGACGATACCGTCCAGATCCTTGCCATCCACACCATAGAACTCCATGTCTCTTTTTTTAAGATATCCGATAATACATTTTCCATCCAGAAGCAGGATACTTTCTGCAAGAACACGCCCCATTACCTGATTCTGCACATAAGTTTTCTGATAGAAAGATTCGTCAATGATCTTACTGAAATTGAATCCTGTCTTCATCAGTTCCCCGGCAATACGCATGGTCTCCGGTGAAGTTGAAGAGTACTGAAATACCCCTGTGTCATGAACCATTCCCGTATAGATCGGCACTGCAATGGTACGGACCACTTTCTCAGGATCAAAAAGCCCATAGAGAACTTCACAGGCAGAGCTTACCTCTCCCCTGATATGATTCACCTGTGCAAATCCGGAGTTACTGATATGATGATCAATACATGCTGTTCTTTTTGCAGTGTCAAAGTATGGACCTGCAATGGCAAGTCTGTCTCTTGCACTTACATCACAGGTAACAAAAAGGTCATACTCTTTGTCACCGTCCAGCTCTGTTTTAATCTCATCCATACAGTCAATATGTCCGAAAACAGGTTTGGGATTATCCAGGTACACATCTGCCTGAATTTCCGGATAATAGGTTTTTACATATAAATATAACGCCATACAGGAACCAACGCAGTCACCATCCGGACGGATATGTCCGCCGATTCCCATTGTTTTCACACCTTCCAGTATTTCCGCAATATTTTCCATGTTCTCATCCTCTTTTAATTCTCATCCTGCTCCTCATCCTGTCTGTGGGAGTTGCTGTCTTTCTTGGTAACATCATCAATAAGCTTTGACATATTTACACCATACTCAATAGATTCGTCCAGAATAAAACGGATCTCCGGTGTATTTCTCAGGTTTAAATTACGCGCCAGCTGGCGTCTGATGTAGCCTTCTGCACTGTTCAGACCTTTGATCGTCGCTTCCTTTGCTTCTTTTTCACCCAGCACACTGATATATGCTCTGCAGGTTTTCAGGTCAGGAGCCACTTCTACAGCCATGACAGAAGTCATCGGATGAATACGCGGGTCCTTGATCTCGTTGCGGATAATGGTGCTGAGTTCCTTCTGGACTTCCCCATTGATCCGGGTATTCTTAATACTGTTTTTTCTCATTTTAAGTTTTACTCCTATATATCCGGCAATTCTGTCAAATACTGTGAGCAATCCGGATCATCGACTATCCTGATCACATTATTTTCTGAATTACCACAATCAAGTCAAGGTGCGCACCACACTGTACCTGACACTATGAATCGCGCACCCTACCTTTATAAACCATTACTATCTCGGTACTTCTACCATGATATAAGCTTCTACTTTATCTTCCTCTTTCACATCGTTAAATCCGTCAAATACAAGGCCACATTCGTATCCTGCCTTAACTTCCTTAACATCGTCTTTGAATCTCTTCAGGGATGCAAGCTCACCTTCAAATATCTGCTCGCCTTCTCTGGAAATACGAACCTTGCAATTTCTCTGGAAAATACCATCCAGAATGTAGCTTCCTGCAATCGTACCAACGCCGGATGCCTTGAACAGCTGACGCACTTCCGCATGACCGATAACTTTTTCCTCAAATACAGGATCAAGCATACCCTTCATGGCAGCTTCTACATCCTCAATTGCCTGATAAATAACTCTGTACAGACGAAGATCCACACCTTCCTGTTCAGCAAGCTGTTTTGCGGTTGCATCCGGACGGACATTAAAGCCGATAATGATCGCATTTGATGTAGCCGCAAGACTTACGTCAGACTCATTGATCGCACCAACACCGCCATGGATCACCTTTACAACCACTTCTTCGTTGGAAAGTTTGGTCAGACTCTGTTTTACAGCTTCCACAGATCCCTGTACATCTGCTTTGACAATGAGCGGAAGTTCCTTCAGATCGCTTGCCTGAATCTGATCAAAGAGATTATCCAGAGATAATTTGCCCTTAGTCTCCTCAAGAAGACGGTTCTTGTTCTCAGATACAAATGCACCTGCAAAGTTCTTGGCTTCCTTATCACTGTCAAATGCAAGAAGAATTTCACCTGCATTCGGCACATCACCAAGTCCCAGGATTTCTACAGGAGTAGAAGGACCTGCTTCTTTAATCCTGCGTCCCTTATCATCCATCATGGCACGAACCTTACCATTGCATGCTCCTGCTGCAATAAAGTCTCCCACATGAAGAGTACCTTTCTGGACAAGGATCGTGGCAACCGGACCTTTACCTTTATCAAGCTGAGCCTCGATTACAAGACCTCTTGCGGAACGGTTCGGATTTGCCTTTAATTCACATACCTCGGCTGTAAGAAGGATCATCTCAAGAAGAGTATCGATTCCCTCTCCTGTATGTGCGGATACAGGAACAAAAATCGTACTTCCGCCCCAGTCTTCCGGAATCAGTTCATATTCAGAAAGTTCCTGTTTTACACGCTCAATATTAGCACTTGGCTTATCAATCTTGTTGATTGCAACTATGATCTCAACGCCTGCCGCCTTCGCATGGCTGATAGCCTCTACTGTCTGAGGCATCACACCATCATCAGCTGCTACAACCAGAACTGCAATATCTGTGGAGTTTGCACCACGCATACGCATAGCTGTGAAAGCTTCATGTCCAGGTGTATCCAGGAATGTGATCTTCTGTCCGCCAACCTCTACTACAGAAGCACCGATATGCTGTGTGATACCGCCGGCTTCTCCACGTGTTACATTTGTCTTACGGATTGCATCCAGAAGAGATGTTTTACCATGGTCAACGTGCCCCATAACACAGACTACAGGTGGTCTTGAAACCATATCTTTTTCGTCTTCTTCATCCTCTTTGAGGAGTTCTTCGATAACGTCTACCTTCTCTTCCGGTTCTGCGATGATATCATATTCCAGAGCAATCTCCTGAGCTTTCTCAAAATCGATCTCATGGTTTACAGTAACCATCATACCCTGCATAAAGAGCTTCTTCACAATTACTGACGGCTGCATTTTCATAGCTTCTGCCAGTTCGCGGATCGTCATCTTCTCCGGAAGTGTGATTTCCTTAACCTCAGGTTTCTTCTCTTCCTGTTTTGGCTGCGGAGCCGGTTTCTGCAGAGCTTTCGGGATTCTGGAATTCTTATTGAATCCACCCTGGTTTGGTCTGCGTCCGCCACTCTGTGTCTTATCAAAATCTTTTTTCTTGTTTTTGTTCTCTCTGTCTCTTTCTCTCTTGCTGTCTTTGGAAGTCTTTGTCAGTTCCGGTGCAAATGCCATATCGTCATTCTTTCTTGTATTCTGGCGCTGTCCCTGACGTCCCTGACTGCCACCGAAGCGTCCGTCACGTCCTTCACTTCTGTTTCCGTCCGGACGACCCTGGCCATTGCCCTGCGGTCTTCCTCCCTGACGGTTTCCATCTCCCTGTGGTCTTCCCTGTCCGAAACGTCCTCCCTGACGATTTCCATCGCCCTGGAATCTTCCGCCCGAACGGCCCTGACCATCGCCCTGGGATCTTCCCTGTCCGAAACGTCCTCCCTGGCGGTTATCTCCCTGGGATCTTCCCTCGCCCTGAGGTCTTCCCTGACGGTTTCCATCGCCCTGGTTTCTTCCCTGGCCAAAACGTCCTCCCTGGCGGTTATCTCCCTGGGATCTTCCTTCACCCTGAGGTCTTCCCTGACGGTTCTGTCCGTCCGGTCTTCTGTTGCCTGTACCTGGGCGGTCATTATTATTTCTTCTTGGTCTGTCACCGTCTGTTCTTGAACTGTCGGAATTTCTTCCTTCTGCATTTCTTGGTGAACCTGTTCTCTCGCCTTCAGCTTTCACAGGTTTCTTTCTTGTTTTTCCTCCGTCACTTGCATTCTGTGCATGAAAAACGCGGATAATATTTTTTTTCTTTTTAGGTGTTTCAGTTTTATCTCCTTCTGATTTTGCTGTTACAACCTTTTCTTCTGTCTTGGGAGTCTCCAATTTCGCAATATGCTCCTTTCCCCTGTTATTATTGTCTTTTCTGAATCTATTCTTTACTTCCGAAACCGCAGGCTCATCCACCATACTCATATGGCTTCTCACATCAACGCCTTTTGATTTCAGAAACTCGATCACTTCTCTGTTCTGTCGTCCAAGCTCTCTGGCCAGCTCATGTACTCTTAATTTTGACAATCGCTATACCTCCTTCATGATTGCTTTCGCAAAGTTCTCATCCTGGACAGCCAGACAGGCGCGGTACTCCTTTCCCATTGCTCTGCCTAAGCTCTCTTTATCTGAGAAGAAGAAAATCGGAACTTCATAAAAACTGCACATATTCCTGAATTTCTTCTTTGTATTCTCGGAGGCATCCTCAGCAACGATCACAAGCAGTCCTTTTCCGGTCTTTACAGATTTCTCTGTGGAAAATTCTCCGCTTACGGTCTTGCCTGCTTTGGTAGCCAGCCCTATCAGCGACAGTACTCTGTTATTTTTCAATATCTTCCAGCTCCTTCTTAAGTCGTTCGTATACCTCATCCGGAACCGCAGTTTTCAGTGAACGCTCAAGTCCATGATTTTTAATCGCTTTATCCAGACATTCTCTGGAAAGACACAGATATGCGCCTCTGCCGTTTTTCTTACCAGTAGTATCAAGCACGATTTCATCTTCTGTAGTCTTAAGAACTCTGAGCATCTCTTTCTTGCTTTTCATTTCCCTGCAGCCGGTACACTGGCGCATGGGAATCTTATTCTTCGTCTTCATTCTCTCCTGCTTCCTGAGCCTGTGGCTCTTCTTCTACAGGAACTTCCTCTGAAACTTCTTCTGCTTCGGTTTCTTCTGTCAGGGAATCTTCTGCTGAAGTTTCCTCTGCTGATGCCTCAGCTGCATCTTCTGCAGTCTCGTCATCATCATAATCATAGAAATCACCGGCTTCTTTTGCCTGAGTCTCACTCTTGATGTCAATCTTAAATCCTGTAAGTCTTGCAGCAAGACGTGCATTCTGACCTTCTTTACCGATTGCAAGGGACAGCTGATAATCAGGAACAACTACCAGAGCTGTCTTCTCATCAGGATCTGCCATAACTGCGATAACCTTTGCAGGGCTCAATGCATTCTCGATCAGGATCGCAGGATTCTCATCCCAGTTGATGATATCGATCTTCTCACCGCGAAGTTCCTCAACTACTGCATTGACACGTGCACCGTTCATACCTACGCATGCACCAACTGCATCTACATCCGGATCGTTGCTCCATACAGCGATCTTTGTACGGGAACCGGCCTCACGTGCGATGCTCTTGATCTCAACAGTTCCGTCTTTTACTTCTGCAACTTCTGACTCAAAGAGACGTTTCACAAGTCCCGGATGAGTTCTGGATACCAGAATACGAGGTCCCTTCGGGGTATCCTTGACTTCAAGAATATACACCTTTATTCTCTCTGTCGGCTGGAAGGTTTCCCCTTTCACCTGTTCATTCTCACTTAATACTGCATCTGCCTTACCAAGATTGATGCTTACATTCTTGCCCATCACACGCTGTACAATACCGGTTACTACTTCTTTCTCTTTTCCATAATATTCATCATACAGCACTTTACGTTCTTCCTCACGGATTTTCTGCAGGATAACGTTCTTTGCATTCTGTGTCGCAATACGTCCGAATTCCTTAGACTGGATCGGAACCTGTATCATGCCTCCGATCTCAGCTCTTGATGTGATCTTCAAAGCATCTGCCAGAGAAATCTCCATTGCAGGATCCTCTACGTATTCTACGATACTTCTGTCTGCATACACTGAAAAATCGCAGGTTTCCGGATTAATAGTTACATGTACATTGTCAGCTTTTCCAAAATGGTTTTTGCAGGCCTGGATCAGAGACTGCTCAATTGCCTCAAGCAAAGTATCTTTGCTGATACTCTTTTCCTTTTCAAGGATATCCAGTGCCTCCTTTAACTCTCTGCTCATTTTTTTCTTATCCTCCCGAATTAACTAAAACTCTATTGCGAGGCGTATCAGGGCTGTGTCTTTCTTATCAAAAACACGCTCGGTTCCATCCTCATCGATTGTCACACTGTTACTATCATATGCGGTCAAAATCCCGCAGAACTCTTTTTGCTTCTCGATTGGCCGATAGGTACGGATTTCCACCAGTTTTCCCATGTTTCTCTCAAAGTCTTTGTCTTTCTTCAGCGGTCTGTCCAGTCCCGGTGAACTGATCTCCATGATATAACTGTCTTCAATAAAATCATTCTCATCCAGTTTGTCACTGAATGCTCTGCTGACTGTCTCGCAGTCATTTACTGTAATTCCGCCTGGTTTGTCAATGTATCCTCTCAGATACCAGTTACCTGCTTCCTTCACATATTCTACATCAACCAGTTCAAAGCCGTTAAGTTCTACGATCGGTGCCAGAAGTTCCTCTGCGCGCTTTTCATACTCTTCCCGTCTGCTCATTTTCCCACCTGCCTTTCCATGCAACAAATAAGAGTGGGCTCACGCCCACTCCTTTGTCAACAAGTTCTAATTTAGATGTATTGTAACACCAATTTCCGGCAATTGCAAGGCTTTTCCTGCAAAAACCTTGATTTTAGCGGATTTGTTGGTTTTATATACGTGGTTTTATTCCTTTACTGTCCCGTTTGGACAGTTTTATCCTGTTGAGAATATAGGGTTTATCATGGTAAGTAATGGTATATTCCTGGCGGCTTTCCAGAAGATATGCATGATCCAGCTTATCTCCTTCTGCCAGTTTCATTCCACGCACCCCGATAGATGTTTTCTTCATAGCAGAAATATCCTGTTTCTGAAATCTTAAGAAATATCCGCCTTCACTCTGGAATACCACCTGTTCCATTTCATCCGCAGAACCCACAAAAATCAGAGAATCCTCTTCAGCAAGTTTCGTAGACACGATCGTTCTCTTCGCCACATCAAACTCTGCACCACTCACCAGCTTGCACATGGATGCAGCAGTGACAAACAGAAGTGTATTTTCTTTTACAGATGCCAGTGGTGCTACATAGAGCATACGTTCCTGTGCACTGTCATAATTGCTCAGATTATCTGCCGGTGTCCCCTTATCCCTGAAACGAACCAGCGGAATATCTGCCACCTTGATACTGTGCATCTTTCCATTATCTGTAAAGATACAGATCTTATCTGTATTCATACAGTTAAACACATATTTGTTCTCTGCATTGGCAGCTTCTTTATTTCTCTCATATGCAGACTTATCAATGGTCCGCATATATCCGAAGCGGTCCATAAGGAATGTGACTTCCATTTCTTCCATCTTCTTTTCCTCATAGACAACTTCTTCTGCATTCTCGATCACTGTGCGGCGTTTCGTACCGTATTCTTTCTTGATCTGATCCAGTTCTTTCATAATCACTTCTGCCATGGAATCATAATTATTCAGGATATCTTCATAAACGGAAATGTTCTTCATTGTTTCTGCATAGTCTGCCTGAAGTGCCTCGATCTCCAGACCGATCAGTTTGTACAGACGCATATCCAAGATCGCAGCTGCCTGTTTTTCTGAGAAATGCAGCTTCTGCGCAGCTTTCTCGCTTGATTTGCTCTTGAACCTGATTCCTTCTGTCACACCGTCAACCAGGCATTTCTTTACCTGTTCTCTGTTCTTGCTTCCTCGCAGGATCTCGATGATCAGGTCGATCACATCACATGCCTTGATCAGACCTTCCTGGATTTCTTTCTTCTCCTGCTCTTTATTCAGAAGTGTGGTGTACTTTCTGGTCGTGACATCGAATACGAAATCTACGTGATGCTCGATCACCTGCTTCAGACTCAGAGTCTCCGGTCTGCCATCCGCAACTGCCAGCATATTCACGCCAAAAGTATCTTCCAGCTTTGTCTTCTTATAGAGCATATTTGTAAGGTTCTCTGCATCTGCGTCACGCTTCAGGTCAAGAACAATACGGATTCCCTCTTTGGAAGACTGGTTGGAGATATCCACGATATCTGTTGTCTTCTTGTTTTCCACAAGAGACGCAATATCATTCAGAAATTTTCCGATATTTGCACCGATCATTGTGTAAGGAATCTCTGTGATCACAAGCTGCTGTCTGCCGCCTTTGAGCTTCACTGTCTCCACTTTACCTCTGACACGGAGCTTCCCTGTTCCTGTCTCGTAAATCCTGAGCAGGTCATCTTTATTTACTACCAGACCACCTGTCGGAAAGTCCGGTCCCTTGAGATAGCGCATCAGCCCTTTGACACTGATGTCGTTATTCTTCATATATGCTTTTACAGCATCTACCACTTCACCCAGATTGTGAGGCGGAATACTGGTTGCCATACCGACTGCAATACCGTCTGCTCCGTTTACCAGCAGATTCGGTATTCTGACAGGAAGTACCACAGGTTCCTTCTCTGTCTCGTCAAAGTTCGGCATAAAATCTACTACATTCTTATCCAGATCTTCGAGGAAGACATCCTGTGTCAGTTTTTCCAGTCTGGCTTCTGTATATCGCATGGCCGCTGCACCGTCGCCCTCGATGGAACCGAAGTTTCCATGTCCGTCAACCAGTGTTTTGCCTTTCTTAAAATCCTGAGCCATTACCACAAGTGCTTCGTAGATCGAACTGTCACCATGGGGGTGATATTTACCCATGGTGTCACCTACGATACGGGCACATTTTCTGTATGGTCTGTCATAACGGATACCCAGTTCATACATATCATACAGAGTTCTTCTCTGTACAGGCTTCAATCCGTCACGCACATCCGGCAGGGCTCTGGAGATAATAACACTCATGGCATAATCTATATAGGATTTCTGCATGACCTCCGCATAGTCGGTGGGAATCACATTCTCCTGTTTTGTTTCCATTTAATTTCTTTCCTCCATCTCAGACACATATCCATGTATCTGTCTTAATTTTCACATAACACTCCGGCGAAATCAGATGTCCAGTTCTGCATCCTGTGCATGCTCATAGATAAATTTCTTTCTCGGCGGGACATCGCTTCCCATCAGAATCTCCGTCACGCTTGATGCAAGTCTCGCATCTTCAATCTCCACCCGCTTCATCATTCTAGTTTCCGGATTCAGAGTCGTCTCCCAGAGCTGCTCCGCATCCATCTCGCCCAGACCTTTATATCTCTGAAGAGTAAAGCTTCCCGGTTTATGGGCACGTCTGTATCTCTCCAGTGCCTTATCATCGTACAGGTATTCCTCCTGCCCCTTCTTAGGCATGACTTTATATAATGGCGGCATGGCAATATACACATGTCCCTCAGTGATCAGATCCGGCATGAAACGGTAGAATAAAGTCAGGAGCAGTGTGGAAATATGCGCCCCATCCACATCGGCATCAGCCATGATCACAATCTTGTCGTAACGAAGCTTCGTAATATCAAAGTCATTTCCGTATCCTTCGGAGAATCCACATCCAAATGCATTGATCATGGTCTTGATCTCCGCATTGGCAAGCACTTTATCAATGGTTGCCTTCTCCACATTCAGGATCTTGCCTCTGATAGGAAGGATTGCCTGATAATTACGGTTACGGGCAGTCTTTGCGGAACCTCCCGCAGAATCTCCCTCTACGATAAAGATCTCGCACTGGGAAGGATCCTTCTTCTCGCAGTTTGCCAGCTTTCCGTTAGAGTCAAAGGAATATTTCTGCTTTGTCAGAAGATTGGTCTTGGCTCTCTCCTCTGTCTTGCGGATTTTGGCAGCTTTCTCCGCGCAGGAAAGGATTGTCTTAAGAGTCTCCAGATTTCTGTCAAAATAGAGTACCATCTGCTCTCCTACAACCTTTCCGGTTGCGCGTGATGCATCCTGATTATCCAGCTTTGTCTTGGTCTGTCCCTCGAAACGAGGTTCCGGATGCTTGATGGAAACAACTGCTGTCATTCCGTTACGGATATCTGCACCTGTGAAGTTCGGATCCTTGTCTTTAAGAACACCAATCTCTCTCGCATAAGTATTCATGACTGTAGTAAATGTAGTCTTAAATCCGGTCAGATGAGTACCGCCCTCTGCATTGTAAATGTTATTACAGAAGCCCAGTACATTCTCACGAAATTCATTGGTAAACTGAAATGCCACCTCTACCTGAATGCCGTCTGCTTCCCCTTTCAGGTAAACCGGATCATGCAGGACTTCCGCACTGTGATTCAGATCTTTGATAAATCCAATGATACCGTCCGGCTCATGATAGGTAATATCCTCGACCTCTGCGCCTCTTTTATCCTCAAAGCGAATAGTCAGTTCCGGATTCAGATATGCAGTCTCATGAAGTCTGCTCTTTACTTCTGTTGCCGAGAATCTAGTCTTCTCAAAAATCTCCGGGTCAGGAAGGAAATTGATACTTGTTCCGGTCTGTCTGGTCTTACCCAGCTTCGGCAGCAACCCTTCCTCAAGTTCAATGGTCGGAATTCCCCGTTCATAGTGATCATGATGCACATATCCGTCACGACTGATCTTAATGTCCAGATATGTAGACAGGGCATTCACAACCGAAGAGCCTACTCCATGAAGTCCTCCGCTGGTCTTATAGGCAGAATTATCAAATTTACCGCCTGCATGAAGAGTTGTAAATACAAGTCTCTCTGCCGATACTCCTTTCTCATGCATATCTACCGGGATTCCTCTTCCATTATCCGTAACCGTACAGGAACCATCCTTCTCCAGAATCACATGGATCAAACTGCAGTATCCTGCCAGATGTTCATCTACTGCGTTATCTACGATCTCATAAATGAGATGATTTAATCCTTTTCGTGAAACACTTCCGATGTACATTCCCGGGCGCTTACGAACCGCCTCCAGGCCTTCCAGGACAGAGATGCTCCCTGCATCATAGGTGTTTTTCTTTGCCATGTCTGTTACATTTCCTTTCTTTCTATCAACCGGATTGCTTACTGTAAATCCGGGAATGATTTTTTGCATTGCAAACATTTGTTCGTATTATAACCCAGTTTTTATTCTTTTTCAAGTGCGAACTTTCCCTTGTCAACGGAATAAAACACAAAAAATAATCAGAACCGAAATTCTGATCCTTTTCTGACTGTAAGCCTGTTCTGTTATAATTTGAGTGCATTTATCTTATCATTGGTTTTTTCAGCTGTCAACTGTTTCATTTGCCTGCAAGGCTGTTTGGCATTATCTTTACAGTAGAAATATTTGTAAGAAACAGAAGCTATTTCTTTGTCTTAAATTTCTTCATTGTGGAGTATGGACTGTAAACTCTGGATTTGTCTTTGGATGTTTGGTTCCATGCCCGTATGGTCACATACCAGGTACCCTTCTTTACGTTTGTAAAGGTTACAGTTACGGTATTTTTGCCTTCTGTACGTTTCAGATATTTCTTAACCGGATATTTTTCACCTGCGGAGGTTTTGTATTTGTTTCCCAGCAGGATTTCATAACCTGTGGCATTTTTGCATTTTGTGTAAGTAACAGTCACAG
>OJNX01001246.1_pt1 | contig 14335 bp, 6 predicted proteins | sample 1598021 | NCBI WGS metagenome assembly OJNX01 (sample SAMN01915227, study PRJEB22387) | human gut metagenome | isolation source: stool | host: Homo sapiens | place: USA | reverse complement strand
AAGTTCTTGTCGCAAACAAGGAAGTGATTTAAGGGCGATTCGGAGACGACTTTTAGAATCGTTTCTTTCGTCGAATCGAGCGTGAAGTACACAACCGATTCCCGTGCGGTCATTGCGGCGGGCACGAGGCGGTTTTCAAGACTAAACACATTCTGAATAACGGCCTGCTCTTCCGGAGCAATGACGCCTTCTTCGGCGCCGGCCACAACGCTTGCCATGATGTCTTCACTCGTGATTCTGTCATCGCGTTCGATATTAAGTCCGAACAGTCGAATCACAACGAGCGAGGCATTTTCCAAGACCCAAACAAAGGGGCTTAACACAACGAGTAAAAAGCGCATCGGCGCCTGGCAAACGAGAATGATTTTTTCCGGGTGCGCAAACGAAAGGCGCTTGGGGATGAGGTCCGAGAAGACAACAAGAGCAAACGTGACCAAAATAAATGAGGTGCACGAGCCGATCATGTCGGCGGTTTCGGGCGTCAGACCGAGACTTTTGAGCGGCCAGGCAATATACGGAGAGAATAAGTCTTCACCGATAAAGCCGCTGATAATAGCGCACATGTTGATGCCGATTTGGACGACGGTGACAAAGTGCCCGGGGTGTTCTTTAAATTGCAAAACGGTGCGTGCGCGTTTGTCGCCATGTTCGGCAAGAACCTGAAGGCGCACTTTTGTGGAGGCGGCCAGGGAAATTTCCGACATGGAAAGAAAGCCGCTGATAAGAATAATGACGATTAAAAGAAGAACTTGTGACGTAATACTCATAGGCAAAACATTAGTCGCTGTAATTGACCCTTGATTTTAGCACAAGAATCGGAAAAAGTCTATAAAAAACAGACATTAGCAGAAATATCTAGAGGGTTTTCCGAGGGCAAAAAGACCGTTTTCAAGACTTATGGCGTTTTCGGAACTCAAAAGGGGGTTTTCGGCTTAAAAGCGCGAGAGAAGACCCGCACGTTAGGGCTTCTTGCCCCCTCGTTTTATACCTAAGAAATTTCCTTTGTTCCTATTGAAAGATTTTAATTTTTTATGGTTTTCTTTGCCGATTTCTATGTGTCAAGTCGCGTAAATACGCAGGTGTAAACGAGTAGATCTCAGATAAAATTTTCTAATCGTTACGACGAGGGTGCGCATGCTAAATCTCGGCATTGACTTGGGTTCGACGACAGTCAAATTTGTCCTACTCAATCAAGAGGGCAAATTGCTTTCGCGTCGTTACACGCGCCATCGGAGTAATGTGCTCGGAACCCTGATTGACATTCTCGAGCCGATTGCCGACACTCCCGGGTCCCTTCGCGTGATTTTCTCCGGTTCCGGCGCTTTGGGACTTGCTAAAGCGCTCGGCGTCGGCTTTATTCAGGAAGTCGTTTCCGATCGACTCTATTTAAAGTCCGTTTCCCCCGAAACGGACGTTGCCATCGAACTCGGCGGTGAAGATGCCAAACTTCTCTATTTGACGGACGGCATTGAGCTGAGGATGAACGAGGCGTGTGCGGGCGGCACCGGGGCTTTTATCGATCAGATGGCCGTGCTCCTTAACACCGATGCGGCCGGTATGAATGACTTGGCTGCGCGCGCTACGGCAAGCTACCCGATTGCCTCGCGGTGCGGGGTTTTTGCCAAAACCGATTTGGTCTCGCTACTTAATTCCGGCGTGCCCCGTGAGGACATCGCCCGCTCGGTTTTCGATGCCGTGGCCGAGCAAACGTTAAGCGGTCTGGCGTGCGGGCGACCGGTCGCAGGTCACGTGGCTTTCCTCGGCGGTCCTTTGGCCTTTCTTTCCGAGCAGCGTGAGGCTTTCAAGCGACGCTTGACGGCTCCGGGAACTCAGTTTTCCGAACTAACCGATACGCAGTACGCCGTAGCAACGGGGGCGGCCCGAGAAGCAGCCGGGCGGCAGACGGTCGATTTTCCGACACTTGCGGCCTTTATCGAGCAACTTAAAACCAATCCGGTTAAGCAATCGGTTCCGACACTCTCTCCGCTTTTTGCCGATCAGGCGCAAAAAGAGGCCTTTAAAGCGCGGCACGCCAAAGATACGGTTGCTGTGTGCGATATCGGAGAGACGTCCGGCCCCCTTTACCTCGGTGTCGACCTAGGGAGTACCACCGTCAAAGGCGTTGTCATCGATGCCAAAGGGCGTCTTGTCTTTCAATGGTACGAAAATAACGAAGGCCACCCCTTGGAGCGCCTTTTCACGCAAATGCGCGCCCTTTTGGCAGCCCTTCCCGAAAACGCCTACATTAAAAGCGCCTGTACGACCGGGTACGGGGCGGACCTGGCGCAAGCGGCGCTTGCCGCGCCGTTTACCGAAGTAGAAACGCTCGCGCACGAAAGAGCGGCGGCGGCCTTTAACCCGTCTGTCTCCTATGTCATTGACATCGGCGGACAGGATATGAAGTGCATGGCCGTAAGCGACGGTCGTATCACATCGGTCAAACTGAACGAAGCGTGTTCTTCGGGGTGCGGGTCGTTCTTGCAGACCTTTGCCGGGCAGTTAAAGTTGACACTCCCTGAATTTGTCGCCGCTGCCGAGCGCTCGCGTCACCCGTGCGACCTCGGAACGCGCTGCACGGTTTTCATGACCTCGATGGTGCGCCAGGCCCAAAGGGCCGGATCGGCCCTTGAAGATATCGCGGCCGGTCTATGCCGCTCCGTCGTACGCAATGCGCTTTACAAAGTCCTACGCGTGCATAGTCCCGAGGAGCTCGGGGAGAATGTGGTCGTGCAGGGCGGAACGTTTTTAAACGATGCGGTCCTGCGCTCCTTTGAAGAGGAAACGGGTCTAAATGTCACGCGTCCTTCAATCGCCGGTCTCATGGGTGCCTACGGAGCTGCCCTGATTGCCCGGGAGCGCAACGCGCAAACCGATGAGGCGATGCCGCTCGCAGCGAAAAATTTAACGTGTCAAGGCATCATTCGCCGGGCATTTCGCTGTCGCGGGTGCTCGAACCACTGCGCCCTGGAACTTAATCGCTTTCCGAACGGCGCCAAGTACGTCTCGGGCAATCGGTGCGACTTTGCCGTTCACTCGCTCGGGGGACGTAAGAAACTGACGCAAGGGTATGTCACCCGCAAACTCGATCTTCTCTTTAACCGTCTGGTTTTGCAGGTAAGCGAAGCCAAGCGGGGAACGATCGGCATCGCACGCGTTTTAAATATTTACGAGCACTATCCGTATTGGAATGCGCTATTTACGGCGCTCGGTTTTGCGGTTGTTTTGTCCGATGCGACGGACAAAGGGACGCTTGCCGCGGCCACGGGAACGATTCCTTCGCAAAGTTTGTGTTTTCCGGCAAAACTTGCGCACGGACACGTCGTACGCCTTGCCGAGCAGGGCGTTAAAACCGTGTGGCTCCCGTGCATTCCGCGCGAAGGTGAGGCGTTCCCCGAGGCCTGTGAGCGCTATGCTTGTCCGATTGTGGCAGGCTACCCCGAGGCGCTACGCCTGAATATGGAGGGAGCCTTTCCCGACGTGCGCCTTTTGACGCCGTTTTTGGATTTAACAATCGACGCGACCGTCGAGCGCGCCGTCTGTGAGGCTTTCCCGCGCATCGGCTCTTCGGAAATCAAACAAGCGATTGCGCTGGCGAGAGCAGCTCAAGAGCGCTACGAGGCAGATCTAGCGGCACTCGGGCAATCCGTCCTTCGGGAAAATGCCCTTACAAAACGCCCCTTGGTGATTTTGGCCGGTCACCCGTACCACATGGACCCGGTGATCTCCAACGGCATTCCGGCCCTCATTGAATCGATGGGCGCCGATATCGTCACGGAAGATGCCGTCAGTTCCTTAGTTCAAGCCCCTCTTGTGACCGATGTCGTGAACCAGTGGACCTTCCACAGTCGCCTGTATCGGGCTGCACGGCTTGCAGCCGAACGTAAAAACACGGAACTTGTGCAACTTGTAAGTTTCGGGTGCGGCCTTGATGCCATTACCTCCGAAGAGGTTTCCCGCATTCTCGAGCGCTCCGGCAAGCTTTACACACAACTTAAAATCGACGAAGGCGACACCTTGGGCTCGGCGCGCATTCGTATCCGCTCTCTTTTGGCTGCGCTCGGCGAGAGAAATCGCCATGCGGCAGGTTCAATCTCGCATACCCCCGAAAAGCCGATTCACTTCGTGCGCTCGAGCGCTATCAAGAAAAACGAACACAAGGCTACCAGTAAGGGCGGACCCCACACGCTCTTTGCCCCTCAAATGGCGCCGATTCATTTCCCGATTTTGGCCGGAACTCTCAAGAGCCTCGGATGGAATGTCAAGCTCCTTGACGAGACAAACGAGCAGGCCCTGGAACTCGGGTTAAAACACGTCAATAACGATGCGTGTTATCCGGCACTCGTTGTCATCGGGCAACTGTTAAATGCGGTTCTTAATGATCCGGACTTTCATCAAGATCGCGATGCGGTTTTACTTGCCCAAACATGCGGTCCGTGTCGCGCCAGCAATTACACGACGCTCATGCGCTGGGCCCTGGAAGATGTCGGATGCGGAAACGTTCCGGTGGTTTCGCTTTCTGCCGGTCACATCGGAACCGAGTCACTGAATCTCGGGTTCCTCGGCGTGCGGCGTTTGATGACGGCCGTCATCTGCGGGGACTTTTTGCAGCGCCTGACGTTTTACGGGCGCGCTTATGAAGTCAAACCCGGAAGCTCCGAAGCCTTCCTTACCCGTTGGCAAACGCGGTTTGCCGAGAAATTACCTTCGGGGGGACGCGCTTTGAAGACATCACTCCTTGAAGCACGCCGCGATTTTGAAGGTATTGAATTATCTATTGTGCCAAAGCCCCGTGTCGGTATCGTCGGCGAGATTCTTTTAAAGTATCACCCGTGGGCTAATCGCCAAATCGTCAATCGGATTCTTGCCGAAGGGGCCGTCCCGGTTTTGGGCGACTTGGCGATGTTCTTTCACTATTGTCTTACCGACTACATTTGGAGAGCCAAGCAAATGGGAGGACCGTTTGCCAAGGGTCTGATGTGTGCGGCTCTTTTAAGGTACTTTGAGAGCTATCGAGTGATTTTCCGCGAGGCACTTTGCGGGCTTGATGTCGGCGCAGTCAGTACGACGCAAGAACTCGCCGATACGATGAATCATCTCGTGAGCCTCGGGCAGCAAGCCGGCGAAGGATGGCTTTTAACTGCCGAGATGACCGAATTTATCAAGAACGGCATCCCCAATGTCCTTTGCTTGCAGCCTTTCGGGTGTTTGCCGAACCACGTCACCGGGAAAGGCGTTATCCGTAAGCTTCGTCAGCTTTATGCCGATGCGAATTTGTGTGCGATTGACTTTGAGCCGGGAACCTCGGAAACCAATGTCGATAACCGCTTAAAGCTCTTTTTGGCGCAAGCCTTTGAAAACGTCGCTGCTCATCACGCCTGACCGGTCTTTTTCTTGCAATCGGTATCGATAAGGGATTTTTCTTTTCCCGCTCTTATCTTTTCGGAGTGATAGCTCCGTGGCCTCGCTTTGTTTCCTCACGGCGCGCTCGGCTTTTGGCTTGTAAGAGGGGTCCGGGCACCCCCTGAGATTGCGCCGCAAAGGGATTGACGGTAAGGCGTGTCTTTTCGTTGATTCCGAACGAAGGATTTTGCGCATCGCCGCGTATTTCCGGATTTATCACTGTGACGGCATCGTATCGTTTTAGGTTAAAAAAGCCGAGATTTTGTGCGGACTTATCGCCCGTCTTCGCACTGATCGGAATGCGCCGTAACCCGTCACAGAGTAGGTAACGAATACGCCCCGCCTTATTGAGCATGGCATCGGAGACAACGCGGTAATGCGGCGTGCCTCCCTCGCTCTTAGTATGTGCATTGCACGTGTTTTGCAATGCAAAGAAGGTCATTTTCACGGAAAGACGTGTCAGGCCGGCCTCGCGGGCGATCTTTAACACATCGCTCGGAAAGCGTGTGAAAACTTCGGCGTGACACGTCGCGCCTGTCGTGTTGCTTTGAAAAATCGGACAGCGATGTGTTTTTTCAATTTCACTCGGACAGGGAGCAAGAACGGACATCCCGCCCTCAAGTAGGCGCATGGCAAGGTCAATGGTGTTGCGACTAACGTCTCTTAGTGCCGGCTCGCAAAGTAAAAGAACGCCTTGTTCGGTCAGGTGCTCTTTCAGTGTCGTTAAAAGACGAAGGCGTTTTTCCTGACCGTTTGCCTCATTTTCCCAAAGTTCGTTTAGCGTGTGACTTATAAGAATCACATCGAAAGACTCGTCAAGGATCAAAGAGTCGTTTTCCAGGTTCCGACACTTTATCTTGACCGTAACATCGGATCTATCGGCGGAGAAAATCTTACGGGCGCAGGAAAGGGCCTTCTCACTGGCATCGACGCATGTGAGAGTAAACGACCTCTTTCGCATTCCCGATCGATCAAGGACATCGATCAAGGCCATCGCAGCCGGGGCCGGTCCGCATCCGACGTCGAGAATGCGAAGCGAGGACTTTTGATGGATGTCCGTGCGAGAAAGAAAACTATGAACGGCAAACGTAATCTGCGCATACGTGATGCGGTAGTAATAAAGCAGGTAAGCCCCGAGGGACGCATCCTCATTCATGTATCCGGAGCCCGCTAGGGTACGCTTTCCCGTCAGTCCGCGCTGCAACGACAACAAAGCGGCAGCCAAGCGTTTGATTTCTTCAGGGCGTAGCGGACGTGAATCGCTGTTTTTTCTCCAGCAACGCAAAAGGGTCGGGGTGTGGTCCATGGGTCTAGGGGCTATTTTTGAGTTTCCGCAATTTTAACGTGCTCATCTGTACTGACGAAATTCTTTCTACGTTGCCCTGATAGAGCGCATTAATTGTTTTTACCCATTGAGTTTGACGTTCTCACCGCCGTAAACAAGGGAGATTATCTACTGCGAGCGGCTGGCGCTGCAGATCACTTCGGTCGATTCCTGCTGTTGATTTGTTGCCGGCTTTTCAGAGCGCCCCGAATTCACTTGACCCTTCTTCTCAGACTCCCCGCAGGATAACGAGCTTTGCCCGCGCTCTTTGATGTTGATCGCACCCGCTGCGTCCGCGTTTGCCCGATGAGCGCAGGAGAGGCATTTGAACAATGCCGGCACCTTGCGAACCGGAAGTTCGGAGCAAAGCATTGCATAGCTCAGAGGGAAGGGAGGATCGGCAATTTGACGCTCTTTGTTTGATGCAAGCCCCCGGTTGTACACCCGGCGAAGCGGCTCATCTTACGAGCCCGGGCTCCGTCGGGAGTGAAACTTGAAGGAGCCCCCTTTTCGCATTAACACGGGGCGTTATATGAAGTCTGCATCCGATTTGCGCGGCTTATATCTTGTCCCTGAGGGACGGAGCTTTACGCCGCGATTGGGTAAGGACCATTTCGCAATGCCGGCAGTCAAACGAGGCAATATAGGTAAAGCCTTTGGGGTCAAGAAGCTCCAAGGGCTCAGGCTTTAAGTGCCCGGCATTTTCTTTTTTAAAGGCCTCTTTCTTTTCTTTGCTCCCCTTGACGGACTTCGGGCATAGCCCCAAGTCGTGTCGCAGGCAATAGCGGCAACGCATGAGCTCGCGCTCGTGTGTGTTTTCGCCTGTAAGTTCAAAGGCTTTTCCCGTAATCGTGAGGCCGTGCTCGAGCCAAAAGTCTCGCGCAAGACTGTTGGCGACATTGGCGCGATAGTCCGAGGAAAACCCCGAGGCATCGGCTGTTTTTCGTTCGGGAGGCGTGCGCGGTCGGCGCTTGGAAATTTTCTCCTGGAGCGCCTCGCAAGCCCGACGCCGCAAAGCGTTTAAAAGGGAAACGGGGATAAATAAGCCCGTGTTTCCCGTCAGGCTTACGTCCGAGACGGTAAAGACCGTATCGCCCGTTTTCGAGAGCGCCTTTTTCACGGTCTCGGGCGTGCGAGAGGGATCCTTGGCCGCATCGAACATGCCGATTTCGGTTACCGAGACCGCGTAGGGACCGGCCCGTAACGAGAGCGTCAGTGCCGTGTCGGCGACATTTAAAGAAGCAGAGACACCGATGCGCCGCTCAGTACACCGGCCCTCCAAAGCTTTGAGAAACACATGGTCGGCGTTTCGGAAAAGAGCCGTTCCGCTCGTTAGGTCCGAAATCTTCCCGATGGCCTCGAAGGGGTAAATACGAATCAAGCGGCCGGCCGCCTCCGTGCGGTTTACGCGCAGTCCCGTCAAGTTCCCGTTCTCGGCAAAGTATGCCAGGCCATCCCCGTTATGAAGGGTAATCCCGTCTTTCGGGGCAATCAGCAGGGCGCGCCGTACGAAGTCTTTTTGAGCGACCGTGCCGATTGACTCGCCCGTACTTTTCGGGGTGCGCAGCTGAGCAAGATGTTCGGGGCGTCCGTGCACGAAGGCTTCGCACGAGGCGCGGTGAAAGGTTTTTTCCGGGTTCGGCGTAAAGGAAAACGTCGTCTTTCCGAGCGAAGCGCTTTGGCAGGTGTTTTCCTCGATGAGGCAATCGAGCGCTTTTCGGTAGTACGCCGTGATGTTTTTGACGTAGGAGGCATCTTTCAGACGCCCTTCGATCTTAAAACTACGGACTCCGGCCTCGATAAGTTCACGTATGTTCCCGCACTGGTCGTTGTCTTTTAAGCTTAAGGCGTAGCAATGACTCTTGATGACGTCGCCCTTGTAGTCTTTGACTGTATAGGGCAGGCGACAAAGTTGCGCACACGCCCCGCGATTGGCCGAACGGCCGCGCGTTGCCGCCGATAGGTAGCATTGACCCGAGTAGGAGACGCACAGGGCCCCGTGCACGAAAAATTCGAGCGTCGTATTCGGGGCCGCCGCACGGCAGGCACGGATTTCTTCGAGGGTCAGTTCTCGCGCGAGCACCACCTGCGAAAAGCCGACATCGGCAAGAAACCGCACCTTTTCTGGCGTTCGGATGTCGCACTGTGTTGAAGCATGAAGCTCAATCGGAGGCAAATCCATCTTTAAAAAAGCCATATCCTGGACGATTAACGCATCGATGCCGGCTTCATAGGCGGTTAAGGCGGCTTTTCGGGCTTCCTCGAGTTCGTCTTCGAAAAGAATCGTATTTAACGTGAGGTACGTCTTAGCACCGTACCGGTGCGAGTAGGCGGCAACGGCCTCGATATCGGACCAGGCATTTCCCGCTGCTTCCCGCGCGCCGAACGCCGGCCCTCCGATGTAAACGGTATCGGCACCGGCATTGACGGCCTCTAAGGCAACTTCCTTATTTTTGGCCGGACTTAAGAGCTCGAGAGTCGGAATATCGGACATAGGGAATAGATCGTAGTTCGGGGCGGGGCGTTATAAAGGATTTTTTATAAAAAACGGGCGAATCCATCTACAATTCAGCCCAGAGTAAGCATGGCACAAAACGAAAAAATCGTCAAATAACAATGTTCTAACTATGCCTTTCGGACAAGTAAACAAATGTTACAAGTTCGTGTAATATTGCTGTGTCGTTCCGGTTCGGGACGATAACTCTTCAGTTGGGCAAATTTAAACCTTAGGGGGGATGTATGACCTTTACTGCTTGGGTAGCCTTGGCTGTAATTTTCATTACGGTTTGGGCACTCGTTAAACAATACGAAACACGACTCGTCCTGATCGCGGCCGGTCTTTTCTTGTGCGTAATCAGTCTCGCACCGATGACAGGTCTCAATCAGTTTGCAAAGTCCATGACGAATAACTCGCTCATCATGGCTATTTGCGGATCGATGGGCTTTGCTTACACGGCGAGCTACATGGGATGCGACCGTTCGCTCGTTCACTATCTTGCCTCGCCCGTTCGCGGTTTAGGCATTTTCCTGATTCCGATTTGCACGATTATCACGTTCTTCGTGAACATCGCGCTTCCGTCGGCTGCCGGTTGCGCGGCTGCGGTCGGTTCCACGCTCATCCCCGTGATGCTTCGCGCCGGTATTAAGCCTGCGGCGGCGGCGGCTGCCGTCTTGGCCGGTACGATCGGCTCGTACCTGTCGCCGGGTACCTCGCACAATCCGTTCGTTGCCAAGATGGCTAACATGGATGTGATGGACTTTATCGGCACGCACGCCACGTACTCGGTTATGTGCGGTGCGATTCTTGTCGTCGGGGTTTTGATTGTCTGCTGGATTTTGGGCGACAACAAGGGTGATATGAATGCCAAGGTTGACGAATCCAAGTTGCAGAAAGACGACGACTTCAAGCCGAGCGTCTTAAAGGCCGTCGTGATGATTGTCCCGATTGCCATTCTGGTTTCCGGTAGTTTGTGGATTCCCGCCATTAAGATGGGTGTCGCGCAAGCCATGCTTATCGGTGCCATCTGCTGCTTAATCACTGGTCGCTGCGATCTGCAAAGATTCTCCAAGGAATTCTTCAACGGTATGGGCAAGGGCTACGCCAACGTGATGGGTATCATCATCGCCGCGGGTGTGTTTGCTGCCGGTCTGCGTGCCGCCGGTTTGATCGACGTGTGTATCGATGCGTTGAAAGAATCGAACGAATACGCGCGTTGGGGCGGTTCTCTTGGTCCCTGGATTATGGGTGTGATTACGGGTTCGGGCGACGCTGCGACGCTGGCCTTTAACGAAACCGTGACTCCGCATGCCGAAGCCTTCGGTATGACGATTCCGAGCTTGGGCGGCTTGGCCTTCTTAACAGGCGCCCTCGGTCGTACGATGTCCCCGCTTGCCGGCGTGACGATTTTGGTCTCCGGTATCGCGATGGTCAACCCGCTCGAAGTCGTCAAACGCACCGCGATTCCGTGCTTTATCGCCGTTATCGCCTGCGCGATCTTGATGGTCTAATCGCTTAAACAAAAACGCGTTCGAGATTCGGGCGCGTTTGAGTTCAAAAGAACCGCATTCCTTGTTTCGGGGGATGCGGTTTTTGCATGGGTAAAAAAAGCGACCGTGGGCTCCGGTCGCTTCCGAAAAGAAAAAGGAAACCTATTTTTTCATCACAGCATCGACGGCGCCGATGACAGATCCCCGAAAGCCGGTTTTTTCCAAAGCCGCAACGCCGACAATCGTCGTGCCGCCCGGAGAGCAGACGGCGTCTTTCATGGCGCCCGGGTGTGTCCCGGTCGCAAGATGCAGCGCAGCCGTTCCGGCAAGCGTCTGGGCGGCAAGCTTTAGTGCCGTGTCCCGCGGCACTCCGTGCAAAACGGCGCCGTCGGCCAAGGCTTCGATAAACATCGCAACGTAGGCAGGGCCGCACCCGGAAATGACGCCGGCCGCTTTCATTTTCGCCGAGTCTGTCTGAAGTACAAGGCCTAAAAGAGTCAGTAAATCCGTGACCAGGGCTTCATGGTCTTTTGTCAGACTGTGACGCGCTTCGCACAAAAGGACCCCTTCGTTCACACGAACCGGTGTATTAGGTAAAAGCGAAAGGTGTTCGGTTCCGCAAGGCAAAAGCGCTTCATAGTCGTCAAACAGGATGTTAACGGCAACCGAAAGAACAATCTTACGGGAAAGAACGTCTTTTATCGGTTCGATAACGGCCTTCACGAGATTAGGTTTTACGGCCAGGAAGATGACGTCGGCCCAGGAAGCGGCCTCCTCATTTGTTTTAAAGGCCCTGACTCCGAAGGCTACGGTCTTTTCAGACAAAGGTTCGAAGTGTTTGGCACTGGCACCGATCTGTTCGGGACGAATTTTCCCGGAGTGAATCAGACCCTGTGCCATGGCCGAAGCCATGTTTCCGAAGCCGATAAAAGCGATTTTGACGTTCTCACGCGTAATCATGGTGGTTCCTTAAAAAGAAATCGGAGTCGCAGAGTCAAGTATAAGCAAGGCGCTTACATTAGGAAGCGGCAAGTAGGCGCCTTGCCGCATTAGCATCGTTTGAAATCGCATTTTTAAGCTCCTCAAGCGAGGAAAACTTCTTTTCATCGCGAAGTTTTTGAATAAACGTCACTTCGACGATTTTTCCGTATGCATCGCCTGACCAATCAAAGACATGGACTTCAAGTAGATAGCGCGCATCACGCGTGACCGTCGGTTTGACTCCGAGGCTAGCGACACCGGAAAAGACGGAATTTTGATTATTTAGGCCGCGAATGCGGACGGCATATACGCCGCGAAGGGCCGGCTTTGAGGTCGATCCCGGAGGCAATAAGTCGATATTGAGCGTCGGGAACCCGAGGGCACGTCCGAGTTTAGCGCCGTGTACGACGCGACCGGTGATGCGGTAGGGATGTCCGAGTAGGGAACTGACCTCCCGTAAAAAGCCTGATGAAAGGGCTTGCCGCACGCGCGAGCTGGAAATCGTGGTCCCGAGGCGGGAAATCAGGTTTTCGGCATGAACGGTAAAGCCGAGGGTCCGTCCTAAGTCCTTCAGGGTCTTGGCATTTCCCGCCGCCTTTGCGCCGAACGTAAAGTTATTTCCGACGTAGATAACTCGAGCATTTAGTCCTTCTGTGAGAATGTGTCGGGCAAATTCCTCGGGGCTAAGTGCACTGAGGGATCGGTTAAAGGGAAGCACGTAAATACGTTCAATGCCGCAGGCAAGGATGTCACGATACCGATCGCGTAGCGTCGAAATCCGGTAGACGGGACGGTCGGCGAAAAACTCTTTCGGGTGGGGCTCGAATGTGAGAACGGCGGCAAGAAGGTGTTGCTTTGCGGCCGTTTGCGCAACGGTGCGTAAAAGGGCCTGATGCCCGAGGTGGACGCCGTCAAAGTTCCCGACGGCAAGAACGCAGGGAACGATCTTATCGGGCTTGGGTAAGCCTCGAACGACTTGTACGAAATCCGAGTGGGTCATGGGGCGTAATGATAAAAGTGATTGAGACGGAAATGCTAAAAAAACCGAGTGAAACCGGCAATCTTTGAAAGGCGATGGCTCTTTGAGAGTGTCCTGGACAAAACGTAAATGAAAACGACGGCCTGTTTCTTTTCAGAGCGGAGCGACAGGATTTTCTTTCAAGCGCCCCTTATTGTTCCGGACTCGCGACTAGGCGCCTCGTTTCTTGAAACATCGCTGCCGTTCTCGAATCACTTTTCCTTGTCCGTTTACGGGGCCGTATAGGCATTTGTCCTAAGGAGAGCGTCTTATTTTCGCGATACAATCAATTGAAATCGAGCACGGCTATCCGTGCTCGAAATGGTTTTATCGTTACGAAAGAATTCCTATGCCGAAAAAATTCATTTACCGTGCGACAACGCTTGCTCTGATGGCTTTTTCTACTCCGATTTTTGCAACAACGTTTGCATGGACAAGCGCCGGTGACATTCTTACCTTTGATATTCATGCGCAAAACGAAAACCTCAACAATGCGGCCTGTTCGGCTGTCTACGAGGGACTCGTACGGTGGAATTCGGAAATGAAAATCGAACCGGCCCTAGCCACGTCCTGGAAGCGTGTACCCGAAGGATTTCTCTTTGAGATTCGCAAAAACGTTCGTTTCCACGAAGGACAGACTCTGACGGCCGATGACGTGGTCTTTTCGATTCAGCGCGCCCTGAGTTCTCGTAGCCAATTTAAAAACAGCACGACGGGAATTGTCGGCGTGAAAAAGACCGGTCCCTACGAGGTTCTCGTTAAAACCGTTAACGGGTCGCCGGTCATTATCAATCAGATGGCCGATTTGCGAATCATGAATCGGCAATGGGCTCAAACCCACGCTGCGATTGAGCCGCAGGACTATATCAATAAAAAAGAAGCCTATGCGGCGCGTCATGCCAACGGCACGGGCCCGTTTATGCTTCAAAGTCGTGAAGTCGACGTGAAAACCGTTTTTAAGGCCTTTGAGGGGTGGTGGGATCAAGCCAAGCGCCGCGGTAACGTTACTGAGGTCGTTTACATGCCGATTCAGTCGGCCGCTACACGTACGGCTGCTCTTCTTTCCGGCCAAGTGCAGTTTGTCTTGGATCCGGCAACGCAAGATCTCGGACGCTTAAAAGCTTCGCCGGATGTGAAAGTGCTCGAGGGACCGGAAAATCGAACGCTCATGATTTCCCTTGACCAGATGCGCGACGTGAGTCCTTATGTGACAGACAAGGACGGAAAACCCTTAAAGGCCAATCCCTTTAAAGACGTGCGTGTGCGTCAAGCGTTAAGTTACGGCGTCAATCGGACGGGCCTCGTGCGGTCGGTGATGCGAGGCTCGGCTGTTGCCACGGGTTCGATTGTCATGCGCAGAATCGCCGGTTGGGATAAAGACGCTGCAGCCGTCCCCGAATACAACCCCGCCAAGTCCAAGGCGCTTTTAAGTGAGGCCGGCTATCCCTCGGGATTTGCTTTTACACTCGATTGCCCGAACAACCGCTGGATTAACGATGAGGCCGTCTGTAAGGCCCTTGCATCGATGTGGGCCAAAATCGGTCTTACGGTTCGCGTCAATTCCATGCCGCGCTCGCAGTATTTCCCGAAGGTTCTTTCCTTTGATACGTCGGCGGGCATGGTCG
>OJNX01001232.1_pt1 | contig 14484 bp, 8 predicted proteins | sample 1598021 | NCBI WGS metagenome assembly OJNX01 (sample SAMN01915227, study PRJEB22387) | human gut metagenome | isolation source: stool | host: Homo sapiens | place: USA | reverse complement strand
ATAATAACTAATTTTTTTGATATATATTCATTTATTTTGCTTTTAAAATTACTATATCTATTATATTCCATAGTATAGCACATAATATCATAGTTAAATATCTCTTCCTTAAAACATTTTAAAAGAGATCCTCTAAAGGAATTTAGATATGCTCTAGAAAGTGGTCCTGCACCAAGTAAAATTCCGCCAAAATACCTTACGATAACAATACATATATTTGTTATCATTTCTTTTGATATAAGTTCATATATAGCTTTTGTACCTGTTCCCTGTGGTTCTCCGTCATCCGAAAAATTTATAATTGGAAGATTATTCTGGTTTAAGTAAGAATATATATATACAATATGTCTAGCATCCTTGTTTTTCTTTTTTATTTGTTCAATATAACTTTCTGCATCTAATTTGCATGATATATTAAAGACATATGTTATAAATTTAGATTTTTTTTCTTCTAGTGTATTTAAAGCTAGTTCACCATACTCACTATTTTCCGTGTTTGATTTAAGGCTAAAATACATTAAATTATCACCTAAATAATTATATCATATTTTAAACATATACACAATAATATAGTTGACATATTATGTAAATATGTGATATAATTATGTAAATCATTCGTAAACTTTTGTCACATTATATAAAAGGAGTGAAAACATGAAAAAGACGGTAGTCTATGCTTTTGATGCATTAAAACCAAATGAATCATCATCAATTGCAAAGGATCTTAACGATCCAACAATTGGTAAAATTATAATTCCTACATTTTTACTTAAAGAAATAAAACGGAATTTTAACTTTAATCAATTGCATGCAATTATAAAACTGTTGTCTACATCATCTAAAGTTGAATATATTGATTTTCCAACCATTTATTCAGTAGATGACATCCATAAAGCAGGTGCCTGCTACAGAAATTTTGTATTATGCCTTGTAAGCAAATTAAAAAAATACAAAAACTTATTTGTTAAAACAGATAATTTTGACTTAATGCTGGAATGCATTAAAAGAAATTTTCGCATTTTTATTAGAGAGGAGTATAGTAGCAAATTAGTTAATTATTGTGAAGAGCTTAAAGATAATATTGTAGCTACTAAAACCAAAAGTCTTGTTATAGACACATCATATTTTGTATATATGTTTAAAGAAAAAATTGGGTTAAATATGTTATTTGATCCAAATATTAAAAAATTAATTTTATCCGTTAATCTGGAAGAATTAATTAAAATACAAAGTATGGATGTATTTTATTTATTGGTCTTGTTATTAAACAATAGGAAGAAATATAATATAAAATACATAGTTGAAAACAAGGCGTATGACAAAAGCAGTTGCAGTTATATACATGATCTTTTAATAATTACCTCTGCTCTTGAAAATGTTGATAAAGAAGATTTAACCATTTGTTCTACTGATCTCGAATTTGTTATGCAATGTCTTGCTCTTGGAATAAATACTATTCAGACTGTCATACAGCCCCAAAATAATAATTCCAATGAAGATGAAAAGATTATTGAATTAGATGAAAACTCCAATAGTTCGAATCACACTAAATCATTTCCTATTAAAATGAAAGCGAATACGGCATATCTTTCAACAAGATATATTTTAATAGCATATGAAGATGTCGCCAGTAAAATGTACGCTAAATCTTTTAAATTTCACAATAAAAGTTTTTTTAAGGCTACCGTTGGAAAATATGTTAAAATCTATAATCAACAATTTCTTTATAAAATTATTGAAATAAACAAAAATAACCATACGGCTAAACTTGAAAGAACAAATTTAAAGGCATAAAATTTCAAAATCACACTATCTTAATAATAGTGTGATTTTTATATATTTATAATTATTTCTTGTATTCATATATTGGTTTCCCTTTACCATCTATAACATCTTTAGTTATAGTACATTTTACGATATTTTTATCAGATGGTACTTCATACATTGCCTCCATCATTGAATTTTCTATTATAGCTCTAAGTCCCCTTGCACCTGTTTTTCTCTCTGAAGCAAGTTCAACAACTCTTTCTAAGGCACCTTTATGAATATCTAATTTAACATTGTCCATTTTAAATAATTTCTTATATTGTTTAACAATAGCATTTTTAGGTTTAGTAAGAATATCTATTAATGCGTTCTTATCAAGGTTATTTAAACTTGTAATAATTGGTAAACGTCCAACGAGTTCAGGTATTAATCCAAATTTTATTATATCTTGAGGCTGAACTTCTGAGAAAATTTTACCAACGTCTACATTTTCTTTTTCCTCAACTTTTGCTCCAAATCCCATTGATTTAGTATTAGTTCTTGCTTCTATTATTTTTTCTAGACCATCAAATGCTCCACCGCAAATAAACAAGATATTCTTCGTATCAATTTTTATAAATTCTTGTTGTGGATGTTTTCTTCCACCTTGTGGTGGAACATTTGCAACTGTTCCCTCTATTATCTTAAGAAGAGCTTGTTGTACTCCCTCACCACTTACATCACGTGTAATTGACGGATTTTCAGATTTTCTTGTTATTTTGTCTAATTCATCAATATATATTATACCTTTTTCAGCCTTTTGTACATCAAAATCTGCAGCTTGAATAAGTCTTAACAATATATTCTCGACATCTTCTCCAACATATCCAGCTTCGGTTAGTGTTGTAGCATCTGCTATTGCAAAAGGTACATGTAATATTTTTGCTAATGTTTGAGCAAGTAATGTTTTTCCACAACCTGTAGGGCCAAGCAATAATATATTACTTTTTTGTATTTCAACATCATCTAATTTGTCTTGATTTCTTATTCTTTTGTAATGGTTATATACTGAAACGGCCAAAACTTTTTTTGCTATATCTTGTCCTATTACATACTCATCTAATACTTTTTTTATTTCTTCTGGTGAAGGTAAATCTTTTCCTTCTACAAGTTCCTTGTTTTTAGATGATACATCATCTCCTGTATGAGCAATCTCTTGATTATGCATAATTTTATGACACATTTCAACGCAATCATCACAAATATAGATAGACTCAGGGCCCTCTATCATTTTATTTACTTCTTCCCTAAGTCTACCACAAAATGAACAAAAAATCATATCATCATATGAAGATTTTCCTTTTTTACCCATTTATTATTTCTCCTTAACTATATCATTAATATTAGTCATGATTTCGTCAATAAGTCCATACTTCTTTGCTTCTTCTGCTGTCATATAATTATCTCTTTCAGTATCTTTCTCAATAACGTCTAATGGTTGACCTGTTCTTTGACTTAATATTGAATTTAATTTTTCCCTTGTTTTAACCATATGATCTGCATGAATTTTTATTTCTGTCGTTTGACCAGAAAGTCCACCGCCTGCAATCAAAGGTTGATGAATAAGAACTTCAGAGTTAGGTAATGCATACCTTTTCCCTTTTGTTCCTGCTGCAAGTAACACGGATCCCATACTTGCTGCAAGTCCCACACAAATTGTACAAACATCAGATTTAATATATTGCATTGTATCATATATAGCCATTCCATCAGTTATACTTCCACCAGGACTATTAATATATAGATAAATATCTTTACCAGGATCCTCTGCATCTAAGAATAATAATTGAGCAATTACAACAGAGGCTGATGCACTGTCTACTTGTTCAGACAAGAAAATTATTCTTTCTTTTAAAAGTCTAGAGAAAATATCATAAGATCTTTCCCCCTTACTTGTTTGTTCTATAACATAAGGTACTAAACTATTTTTTTCCATTTATATAACCTCCTACTATTATTTTTCAATTGCAGAGTCTACAATTATTTTCATAAGTTTATCTTGCTTTAATTTTTCTTCCATGTAATGTCTTACGTTTTCATTTTTATTTAAGTCATCGCTTGTATTTTCAGAACCATATTGTTTTTTTAATTCATCTATTTTTTCATCAATTTCTTTTTCTTCAACTTTTATTTCTTCAAGTTTTTCAATAGCATCTAAAGCAAGTTTTAGTTTAACATTTTTTTCAGCTTCAGGTCTTAAATTTTTCTTAAATTCATCAACTGTTGTATTCATATACATGCAATATGTTTTAAGATCTAAACCTTGATATGCTAAATTAGATGAAAATTGGTTTGACATATTTTCAACTTCATCATCAATCATTGCTTCAGGAATTACGACTTCTGTATTTTCAACTAATTTATCAATAACAGCTATCTCTTTTTGATTTTTAGCACTTTCCTCTTTTTGTTTCTTTACCTTCTTTTCAACATCTTTTCTGTAATCTGCTAAAGTCTCAAATTCAGATACGTCTTTTGCAAATTCATCATCAAGATCAGGTAATATTTTAGATTTTATACTTATTAATTTTACTTTAAATGTAGCTGGTTTACCTGCTAGATTTTCTGCATGATATTCTTTAGGGAAAGTTACATTTATTTCTCTTTCTTCGCCAATCTTCATGCCAACTAGTTGATCTTCAAAACCAGGTATAAATTGACCACTACCTATTGTAAGTTCAAAGTTCTCTGCTTTACCACCATCAAACGCAACACCATCTACAAATCCTTCAAAATCAATTGTAGATATATCATCTTTTTGTAAGTCTCTATCATCTACAGATACAACTCTTGCATTTTTTTGTCTATCAGACTCAATTGCAGCATCCACTTCTTTTTTTGACACTTTTGAGTCAATCTTTTTAACTTCTAGGCCTTTATATTTTTTTACAGTAGCTTCAGGTTTTACAAATAAAGTAACTGTATATATTAAATCTTTACCTTTACCAATTTGTTTTACGTCAAGTTCAGGTTTAGATACTACTTCTAATTTATTGTCTTCTACAGCTTTTCTATATTCATCATCTACATTATCTTCAATAACTGTTTCATATAAAACGCCTTCACCATATACTTTTTCTACTACATTTCTTGGAACTTTTCCATTTCTGAATCCAGGAACTTTAAAATACTTCGCATTTTTATGAAAAGCTTTATCTAATTCTTTTTCGAAAGTTTCTTTATCCATTGTAAATTCTAATACTACTTTTGAATTTTCTTGTTTATCAATTTTTACATTCATTTTTAAATCCTCCATTCAAGTAACCTTCATATATTACTATTAAACTAACCATTATATTATATCATATTTTTGTAATTTTTCAACCAAATGTTGGAAGAAAAATTGTAAAGTTTTAAAAAAGGCATATTATGATGCTTTATTCAACATAATATTTTTATTTTAGACAAATAATACACCATGAAAAATATTCATGGTGTATTTTTTTAATTACATTTTAAATTGACAAAAAATAGTCAATTTCATATTTTACTTTTTTTCCAACTCCTTTTAACCTTATTATTTCTTTATAATTCTCTCTAACCTGGTCAACTGTATAAATACCATAGTTATATAATAACTTTATAGTTCTGGTATCAGATAAACCTTCATCTTTGATGTCACCCTTCAAGAATCTGATGTTAAGTTCATTCATGGCATTTTCTAATTTATTCATATCATAGTCGGTTATTCTATATACATATTGCAAATAATTTTTAGTATATTTTTTTACCTCAAATATACCGCCTATTTCCTCTAACATATATGAAATCTTTGAAGAAAATTTTTGACAAAAAACTTTTTGGCAAACTATAAAACCCAAACTATTTAATTGTCTTGCAATTTCTTCACTTTTCTTGGGCCCAAGCCCTTTTATCTGACAAAAAGTCGCATTTTCATAACTTGAAATAAGTTCTGATATCGTATAAATTCCTGCTTTGTTTAATTTTTTTACCTGGTATTCAGTGATATCAAGTAAAGAAATTGGGCTTGCCCCTGATAATCTCATAAAAAACATTCTCCTTTATATAGTAGTATAAGAATTTTTGCTTAGATTAATTATATCTATGCATAAATTTTCTGTACTTGTATTATACACTTATTTTTTCAAATGTCAAGTCTTATGTTGACTCTGTACGAACATTGTGATAAAATAGTTAAAAAAATTTAAAGCCAAAAATAATTTAAAGGAGATGTCTTTTTTGAAAAATAAAGAAAATATTTCAGAAGAAAACATAATTAAAATCTTTGAGCGGTTAGAAAGAAAAGAAAAAATAAACAAAATAAAAGATAAAATTATAAATATTTTGTTTTTTGTCATTATTTTTACAGCTATATCATTGTTTATACTAATGATTTTCGAAATGATATATGCACCATCCAAAAACGATATAAAAGTAAGTAACTTTAATGCAGAAAATCTATCTATTGATTTAGAAACAAAATGTGATGTAAATGATTTGATATTAAATTTTGAGGTTATAGAAAAAAGTAAAGATAACATTGTTTTATCTAAAAGATTAATTGCCTTGCAGGTAGGTACAATAAAGAAAACAGAAAAACCATTAACATTATTTCTTGAAAAATCAAAAATTGATACTAAAAATGAAAATATAACTGCATTAGAATATAAAAGTTTTTCATGTTCACCAAGGTTTCAAATTGTTATATGCATTTTTATTATTATTTTCTTCTTATCATTGATTTCATATTATGTTATAAAATTATATTTTTCCGAATTGTAAAAAAAGACTTGTGATAAAATTATCACAAGTCTTTTTTATTTTAAATAATCTTCAATTATTTTATACATCCATGCAGATGAACCTGTATACCAAGTCCATCCCCCTCTTCCAGGATGTTCAGGATTAGAATATATATCTGCTGCAACGACATATGGTTCGACCATATATTTATCTGCTTTTTCTTTTGTATCACTATGGTAAATAGGGTTCAAAAGTTTTAATATTTCAATTCCCTTTTCTCTATTTTTTAATTCAAAGTATGCTTTGGAAAACCATGTTGCACCGTGTGTATATTGACCTCCATTTTCTCGTGTCCCTGGTACATATGCCTTAATATATCCAGGATTATTTCTAGGCTTATCAAAAGGTGGATACAATAATCTTACAACCATATTTTTTTTATCAACAAGATAATTATATGCACACTCCATACATGATAGTAGTTCGTTTCTTACGTCTTTATCATTTATCATTGAAATAACAGCCCAAGATTGAGAAATTATATCAACTTTGCACTCTTTGTTAGAATATGCACCTAATACCTCACCATTTTCAAAAAATGCTCTTACAAAATGGTCATCATCCCAACAGTTTTCTATAATACTATGTTTAAGTAAATGTCTTTCCCTTTTACAAATTTCAACCATTTCCTCATCTTTCATATATTTTGATAAACTAGAAAATCTATCTAAAACATTCATCATAAAGAACGTAAGCCATACTGATTGACCACGTATATTACTAAATCCATCATTCCAATCTCCATCCCCAATATCAAGTAATCCATTTGATGGATTTTTTCTTGAAAGGCCATACATTATTGCTTTTTTAGCATGATTATATACATTATCTTCAATATTTATATTATGAAAGACATCGTAGAGTTCTCTTCTATTTCCCATTAACTTATCTTCTAAATATTTAGTTCTCTCATCTAAAATAGAGTAATCTTTAGTTTTAAATATATACTCACTTAGAACATAAGGAAGCCATAAATAATCATCACTAAAATACGTCCTAATTCCAGCCCCATTGTGATCATGCCACCAGTGTAGAACATCGCCTTTTTCAAATTGTTTGCTAGAGTTTAAAATAATTTGATCTCTTGTAACTTCAGGTGAAGAAGAGATTAAGGCTAAGGTATCTTGAAGTTGGTCCCTAAAGCCAATAGCACCCCCTGATTGATAAAAACCGCTTCTAGCATAAAGCCTACACACTATGGTCTGATATAAAAGCCAACCATTTGCCATTATATCAATATATTCATCGCCTGTATTAAATTTAGTATTTGGAACAACAAGATTTTTCCAGTATTTTTTTGTTTCATTATATTCCCTTACAACATCTTTAGTTGATGAATACTTATTTTGCATAGTATGTATATATTCTTTTGTATTTTCGTTATTTGCTCCTAATATTATTGCAAATTTCTCCTTTGAATTTGGTGCTATTAATGCATTTATATATAATGTATAGTTATTTATATCAAATTTGTATGTTATGTTTTCACTATCTTTTACAACAAATTCAAAAGCTTCGCAATTTGAAAAATCGATACTATATGGATTTTTTAAGAACATAGTATTATTTTGTTCTTTGCAAAGTATATATCCTGCATTTGTTTCCTGTGAGACACCAAGTGTTGGTTCCAACTTATATTCTATTTTTATATTTTTTTCTTCTCCATAATTATTTTCCAGTTCAATATACTGAATTTTTATATTATCCTCTTTAGGAATAAATATATCTATCGTCTTTTTTACATAATCTTCCTCTTCAAGTACCTTAGTATATCCATAGCCATAAATTAGATTATAATTTTTTTCAAATATTCCCTTAAATGACTCTCCAGGTCTAAATTCAATCCAATCATTACACCAATCAGTAAGTTTATACTCTCTACTATTGATATAATAGGTATATACGGTACCATAACTAGAAATTATAGTACCGAAGTTTTTGTTTGCCATTACATTACACCATGGAAGAGGAGTATTTGTATTTAAGATATGATACTCATCTTTACTTTTAGAAAAACCTCCATACGAATTAAACGCAATGTAATCTGAAGTATTACCTATTTTCATTATATTATACATCCTCCCTATGATCATAAGTTAGTTCCTTATTTACTAACTCATTTGCTGTGTCTTCTTCCTCACTTACTATTAAGAATTCTTTTACATCTTTTATATATCTTTTTGCAAGAAAGGAAAGCAAGTCGATCTCATTTTTGTTTAAAACATTAATATTAAGTAAATATATATTTCCCCTTGTTACATCAGAAAAGATTGTTCTATCTAATCTTGTTTTTAAATATGTATAAATTGGTCCATTCTGTTTTTGTGGCTCGTCTATTAAAATTACAATATCTAAGTCAATCTTTCTACTTTTTACATAGTCCATGAAATTTATAACTTCGTTTACGATACCAGCATTTTCAATTTTATTAACGTAAACAAGTATAATTGGTAAATCACCTGAAATTGAATATTTCCACAAAATTGATTGATTTAGGGATTCATTCCAAAACTTATTATTATTTAAATTTGTCTTTCTAAACAATACATCTTTTAATATATTGTTATATACTTGTGCCTTACCACCTTCAAGTTTTAAGTATCTTGCTTGAATGCTATTAAGTTCACTTGCAATTTTAAAATGTTCATCAATTGTAACTTCATCTAAATTAATAACAGTATTTGAAATTTTATATTTACTATCAGCAACACCTAAAATATAATAAAATTCTTGTCTTTCATGTGGATCTAAAATAATTGTTGCTCTATATGACAATATTGGCCATAATGGATATTTAACAATATTTTGGCTATAAGCCTCTCCAGGATTTTTAATTAACTTTTGCTTTTCAGTTTCCATTTCTTTATCTAAGTCTATACCAATTAATTTAGTATATACAAATAAATCTGTATCCTCTTCTGTTTTCATCCTTTTACTTGCAACAAGTATATCAAGGTCCTCATCATAATATGTCTCTATTTGAAGGTTGCTAAACGATGGATGAACGACATTTGTCATATAATCAGTCATTGCAGGTTCCATATATGTATTAATTAAGATTTCACGTCTTAAATTTGTATTGTTATATATACTTACTTTTTTTATTTCAACATTATATTCTGGGGAAATAAATGTAGTAGTTGTAGTTTCTAAATTACCGTCCTCAATATATGTTTCAACTCTATTAAGCGATGATGTCCAAACACATTTTGTAGAATTTTTATTATTTTTGCTTAAAATATTTCCATCTGTAGCACTATATTTGTTACCTGTAATTTTATCAGTAAGGTAAATAAAGTTTCCAGTATTTTCTATATCTGTATATCTTTGCTTATTTACTATTTTATCTTTATATTTTATAAAACTAGAACCAGTATTTGTAATTAATGAAGACATATTTGAGCCACGCAAAAATGCAATATCTAAATTTTGTTTAAAATCAGGATTTTCATCCACATATACTCTTTCTGCATAGTCACATGTAACATGAGTTGTATATTTATTAAGATTTTTTTGCTTAAATTTATTACTGTTATCGCTTATTTTTTTCTTTATTTTAGCTTTCATTTTTTCACGTTCTTTAAGTAATATCTCGCATGCTCTAATATTAGGATTTCTATGAAATCTTCTTTGTATAATACCATTATTTATATAATTATTAATAGCTGTCAAAATCATACCTTGGTGATGTGCCATATAAGTTTTGGCTATTTTGCTATTTGAATTTTCATCTAAATGCTCTTTAGTATAATCAATAGATTCATAAAATCCAAATGATGAATAAAGCCCTAATTTTTTTAATTTTTTTATATTTTTATATACCTTTTGAGGTGAATACTCAAGCATAAGAATTGATGCATATGGAGCAACTACAAGATAATTGTTAAGTCCTCTTTTAAGTCCAAGCCAAGGAATACCAAATTCTTTATATTGATAATTTAACATATCATCCTTAACTGCATATGCAGATTCAGATATACCAAAAGGAACATTATTTTCCTTAGCATATTTTATTTGACTATATATTGTAAAAAATAATGACTGGTCTATTAAAGTATGTTCATATGATTTATCAAATAAATATGGCATAAAATATTCAAAAGCTGTACCGCTCCATGAAATAAGACCTTTATATCCATCAACTTTAACCAAATTTCTTGCAAGTGCGAACCAATGTTTTGAAGTTACCTGCCTTGAAGCTATAGCTATAAGGCTAGTTGTTCTACTTTCTGACATTAACATATCGTAATAACTATCTACAAGTTTACCACTTTCTTGTGCATATCCAATTGAAAATAGATTTCTAGAGGTATCATATAGTACAGTAAAGTCAGTATCTACAATTAATTTTTCAATAGTTTCTATCATTTCATTTATTAATTCTTCATTTTTTACCTCTATTTCTCTTTCATATTTATTTAATCCTAAAAGTTCAATTAAAAATTGTTTTATAACATATAAACTTGCTACAAAATTTCCACTATCTACTGTAGATATAAATCTTGGTCTTAAAGGTTCCAATGTTTTTATATTATACCAATTATATAAATGTCCATTCCATTTTTCAAGTTTTAAAATAGTATCAAATACATTTTTTAGTCTTTTTACACATTCATCCACATTTATAAATTTAAGGTCGTAAGCATCAACTATTGCAAGAAGTGCAAATCCAATATTAGTAGATGATGTTCTATTTACTATTTTATATCTCCTATCTTCTTGATAATTATCTGTTGGAAGAAAATTGTTTACCTCACTCATCATGCTATCAAAGAATCCCCATGTTCTTTTTGCTATTTCTAAGACATCTTGATTCCCTTTTTGATCTAATCTTTTCCTCCTTCCAAACAAATGATCTTTGCCAAGTAAATATGCAAAAATTGGTGAAATTATCATTGCAATTCCAATAAATATTTTAAAATCAAAATAAAGATCTAGCCCAATGCTTGAAGGTAAAAAAGGAATAAATGTTATAAAAAGTCCAGTAATAACATTAGGTAACATATTAAAATAATAATACCTTAGCGTATCTTTTGATGTCTTATCTAACATTTCTCCAGTTGTCCATTGAAGTAAGTTTTTATGAGATATAGCCATTCTATATATTGATTTCATAAAGGCATTTAAGCAGATATATGATTTATATGGAATTGTTACAAAATTAAAACACATTGTTAAAAAATCAGCATCAATTCCATGAATTATTGGAATATATTGAACCTCCTTAGAATGCCTAATTTTCCCAAAAAGAAGCACATCAAATATTGATATAATATTTCCAAAATTAATAGCAACGAAAACTAAAAGACATGTTGCAGCAAATACCTTCGTAGATACAAAACAAGAAAATATAATTGCAAGAAGTGCTACTACATCTAAAAGAGGTCTTCTTAAATTATCAAATATTTTCCACTTAGATAATAAATTAAGTTTTGACTTAGGACTAATAAGCCACCTTATAATTTGCATATCTCCTCGATACCATCTATGTGACCTTTTCATATATGCAATATAATTTTTTGGGAAGCCATCTTGAACTTCTATATCAGAAGCAAGACCTGCTCTTAAGATTGAGCCTTCCAATAAATCATGTGAAAGGACCAAATTTTCTGGTATCTCATTTGCCACTAATTTGTCAAATAATTCTATATTATATATTCCCTTACCACAAAATATTGCTTCTCCAAATACGTCTTGATACACATCAGATACTGCAGTTGTATATATATCTAAGCCTCCAAATCCACCAAATATTTTTGAAAATATTGATTTGTTAGCATCTACAATATCAAGTCCAACTGAAGGTTGAATTAAGCCATATCCTTTTTTTACAATTTTTCCATTTTTAGAAAGTATTGGTTTATTTAGTGGATGAGCAACAATTGAAACCAAATCTTTTGCAGTGTTAAGTGATAAACTGGTATCCTCATCAATTGTAATTACGTATTTTGCATTTACGATATCATTGTATGTAACATAAAATCTTTTATCTATTTCTTCATCTGTATATTTTCCTAGTACTAATTTATTAAATTCAAGTAATGCTCCTCTTTTTCTCTCCCATCCCATATAACAATTTTCACCTTTTGAGAATACACGTTTTCTGTACAAAAAGTTAAATAATATATGAGATGATTTATATTTTTTATTAAGTTTATCTAATTCTTGCTCTGCATAATCTAATATTTTTTTGTCCATATCAATTTTTTCTTTATTACTTGATACACAATCACCAATTAACATATAATACATATTATCACTACGATTGGCAAGATATGTTACTTCCATTTTCTTAATCATTTGATCCAATTTTTCAATAGAAGAAATAATGGTTGGCATAGCCACATATGTAACATTATTTTCATCTACAGTTTTTGCAAAATCAAATCTTGGTAATATTTCAGGTCTTAGTGCTTTTCTAAAGAAATAATTAACTAATTTTTGTGCACATTCAAATGATAAAATAAATGTCAATATAAATGCAACTATTGTTGAAAAAATAGTTTTAAAATGAAATAGATTATATCCAATTATTATAGTAAACTCAGAAGTTAATAGCAAGATGATAAGAAGATACCACACGGTTTTTGTAGGTTCTATAAATTTATTATATATTATTTCACCAAAATATGGCTTTTTAAGTTCTTTTTTAAGTAAATATCTATATTCACCTATAAGGAAAAAGCCAACATGTTTTTTATATTTTTTAGAACATTCAACAACTTTTTTTGCAACATATACCTCAGATAAATTATACTTTTTAGCAAGTTTAATGATATACGTTCTGTACCTTGTCTTTGTCTTATAATCACATTTTTTGAATTCATTTGTGTAATCAAATCTTAGTGCCTCGTCTATTTTATTTACTTTTTCAAATATTTCCCTAAAATTAATTCCTTGTATTTGCTTATATGCTAAAATTGCCCTACCTATATAATCAGTAGTTTTTGCAATTTCCATATGTTCCTTTATAATAGCCTCTTCAATGGTAAAACCTATTTTTTCTGCTTCATCTTTTAGTCTATCAAAATACTTTTCTCCTTTTGCTCCAAGTTCCTTTAACCTATACGACATATATTCTATAAACGCCGTGTTTGCAGTCTTTATATGATTTTCGTTTATAATATAGTCTTTTAAATTAATATTTCTCCTTAAAGTTAAAAATACTTCTTTACTGTACTTTGTATCGTTATTTTCATTTGTAATTATTTCTTCAACTTCAATTTTTTTTGCTTGAGAATTTGAAATATTTACACAAATTCTAGCTATAAATTTTAAAAGAGCTATTTTTAACATTAAAATAAACAGATCAAGTTCTTCTGAAGTAAGATATGACAATTTTTGATGTTCCCTTAAACAGTTTAAAATTAAATTTTGATCGATATATCCAGTGTTTTGTTCAACAAGCTCATATGCAAGATAAAAAATAGAAATATATTTATCTCCATCATGTGTCTTAATTACAGGAAGTCTTTTAGATTTTAAAGAGCGTCTTGCTTCTTTTATTTCTTCATATTGTTCTTCTATAATATACATATTATCTAGTATCCACTGACCAGCGGAATGAATAGGTATTTTTAATTCATAACTACTTTCAAGTAACTTATGTGTTTTACATATAATATTATAATTTTGCTCTGCATTTTTCATTAAGTCTTATGCAAATCGCACCAATCATAGCTTAAATAAAACTTGCGTACTGGACAGCGGCAAGCTTTCCTTTCATCTGTTCAATCTTTCTTCTACTTAATTCGAGTTCTTTTCCATTTTGCTTACATACTGCTTCCAGCTCATCCAGCATAGTTCCGATTTCTTTTCTGTTTCCATGAATCTTTGGCAGTACTTTCTGTAGAATCTGCTCATCTATCGCACGATATATCTCAGCATCAGCCCACTGACCAGAAAGCTCACAAG